>ENA-ORNG01000380-ORNG01000380.1-human-gut-metagenome-genome-assembly--contig:-NODE-380-length-40074-cov-5.839476_pt1 | contig 40074 bp, 50 predicted proteins | sample MGYA00242113_ERZ509018 | MGnify/ENA primary metagenome ERZ509018 (study PRJEB26280, sample SAMEA2338711) | human gut metagenome | biome: human gut; feature: human-associated habitat; material: faeces... | reverse complement strand
ATGGTCACACCCGTCTCGCGCGCAGCATCCGGCAGCAACCATATGTCGAAGTTATCTCTCACCAACCGTGCCCCGGTCTGTGCGATCACACCATCCTCCGTATCCAATAGACATTCGACCAGCCCGCGGCGAGTATAGTCGCCTGTCACCGGCCTGGCGGTCTGGCAATGCACGTCGAAGCTATGCGCGTTGAGGGCGTGGTCAAAAATCCGTGATACAACCGTGTCGGCTGCGACGTTTTCCGGCTTGTATTCATCCCCGACGACATTCCCCAGAAGGTCATAGAAGATGTGCCTGGCTGTGACGCGCAACTCGCGCTCGCCGGCATCCCACTCGACAGATACGATGCGGAACAGTTGCATGCGTGATTGCACCGGGTAAACTACGCGCTCCGGCGATGGTGCGTCTCCCTCAATGGTTTCCGTTTCGTCCCGCACGTAGACGAGATACTGCATGGACATATAGCCCGTCGCCCCAGACGCGCGCACAATCACCTGTCCCCAGCCGTTCGCCTGCGAGAGCACTACTACCTCCGTGCCAGGGCGGTATTTGGATAGGATGCGCGTCGAGGTGGACGGCCCTTGCCTGAGATGTAAATTTGCCCCTGTGTTGGTACGCACCTTGTAGATTTTGCGCGTCACCGTCACCGGCTCCGCGACCTCGCCTTCGCCTACGATCTCCGATTCTACCAGCGGCGTCTCGCGCACCGGCGCAGGGGCTTTGAGGATACATCCAGCGGCAATGTCCATCCATTTCCCGCCGTCATCCATGGGATGTACCATAGAGAGCGTGTACATTCCACCCGCGCGCTCTTCGATGGTGACTTCGTAAGGCTCCAAAGCCCCCAACCCCAGTGTGGAAAAATCTGCCGCATCCGGCGCGTATATGGTAATCATGCTCGCCTCTCCCTTTGTGGGCTGTTATACGGTTATTTGTAATTTGTCAGCTTTGCGGGGTCAAAGCCATTGCATGCCACCGTTGTGCCATGAATGTATGGCTCCTTCGGGTCTGTGTTTTGCGCGATGGATGGGATATACGTCTCCCGGCTCGCCTCGCCAGTTTTTTCCCCCACCGATCTCTCCAGCCCTTGCAATATCTTGATGATCTCCGCAGTCGTTCCCTCGATGATCAATCTCACGCGCCACGCCTCCTTCCATCGCTTTCAACATTCCGAATCTTATAAATCCCGCCATCGTGGTGTAATGGTAATCTTGGTCACTCCCGTCCCTGTCCAGGAGATAATGTTCGCCCCCGGCTGCAACGTCGGGAAATCGTCATCTATGAGCGTTACACTGCTGTTGCGAAGTGCCGTCTCGGTGAGGTTGAAGCAGTCCTTTATTTTGCAGTCGATAATGACGCCCCCGTCGAGATCCTCGACCTCCAATATCTGCGTGCCGATGGTCAGCGTCACATTGCCAGTCCCTTCGATCTTGATGCGCGGTTCGGATTTATATGTTCCAGGATTCTGCACCGTTTCAGGCGATGATGTCAAAATAGCATCATCCTCTCCCTCTACCTGTTCCACGTGGTATCGGAAGGGCTGGCACCAAAATGGCAAATCAAACCTGCGCTGCTTCCGCCCGCGCACGATCTGTTCAAATTCGACGGGCTCCGTCATGCGCGCTATGTAGTATCTGTCCGGCATATTCCCCAGAATGAGCGGCCCCCGCGCCGATAGCCATGCAGCGATCTTTGCCACATTCGACATATCTGCGATGTAACAGGTCAGCGTGAGTTCAAACGACTTATACGACCCATCCCGTATTTCGAGATCTCCAGCGCGCCCCGGCACAGTGACCGAAGTAATGCTTTCTTCGGACGTGGTAAGAGGCGGGAACTCCAGCACGGTGACGCCATAATCCTTGCAGGACTTTCCGCAGAATTTGAACCAATCAGGCATGGCCATACCCCCTTGCTATGTTCCGTTGCAGGCGCCCCAGCTTTCGGGCCAGAATATCTACATCTTCTTCGCTGTTGGCGTTGTAGGTGTCGATGTATATGTTCGAACTCTGATTGCGGTTATCGTGGTTTGTGGTCATGCTGCTGCCGCCGCCAGTCGTGCCCCCATTCCCGGCAACATCCGTGAGATACCGCGCCGCGTTGGCGATGATCCGGCGCTGGCTCTCCATTTCACTCTCGATGCCCTCTCCCAAGCCGCGCATGATCATCACGCCGACCTCATCTCGGAACACGCGCGATGGAGATTTTATTTTCAACGCCGACTTCGCCGCGGAGACTGCAGCGCGCGCGGCGGAACGCATGGCAGATACCACGCTTGATTGACCCGCGCGTATGCCTGATGCCAGGCCGAGCATCGCGTTCAATCCAATGGGCCGCAATGCAGAGGACGGCAATGCCGCGGAAAGTGCAGCGCGCGCATTGTTCGCCACGAGCCCCGCGTCCCCGGAAAACCCGTATTCTCGCATGCCGGCACCAATACCCGCGGCTATATTGTCTCCCGCAGGTCGCGTCAGTTCCGCGGGTGAGTGGATGCCACATGCTTCATTGATGGCAGTCAAAATGTCGCTTGCCGTTTGCCCCGCCGCATTTTCCCAACCAAATGCCGTCAATCCAGCGCCGATGCCCTCGCTGATTGCCATACCCGCCGTACCAAATTCACCGCCGTTCTTCTCCAGATATGCCAACATATCTGTTATGGGAGCAAGAATATTCGCGCCTTCCTCTTCACTCATGTTCCCATTCTGTATGGCGGCAGTAACGGTCGCAATCAGTTCGGCTATATTTTGCAGGTCGGTTTCACTTTCAGACAATGCTTGTATCTGTTCGTTCAAATACGCGATATTGGAGGTTTCCATTGCTTCGTATTCAGCGCGGCCTATCCCCGCATCATCCCATACCTGCCCTGCCTCCTTCATCTCTGCGATTTTCTCTTGTAGTCTGTCTATTTCCGTAATTACATTTTGGATACTTTGTATTTCGGCTGTCGTATCTTGCCCCATGAAAGCAATGAGCGTACCTTCCAGCGGATTGGTATCCATTTTATCCTCTGCCATATCCACTGCTTCCCGACTTCCCAGCTCCGGCACGATCTGATAGTGGTATGTTATATTTCCATCTTCATCCACTTCCGCGCCATGGAAAATCGTTTGAGGATAGATTTCTTCGACTTCGCCGATGCTCACGTTCACGGCCAATCCATCCGCATCCGTGAAAATAGCGTTTCCGGCCGCAAGCTGTGCTTTGATTGCCTCGGGCGTCAGATCTTCGCTGAACCGCACGTAGTCTACTGTGCCCTCCAGTCCATCTACGCTATTGTTGGTACGGAAGTTGCTGATCGCCTGTGCGGTCAGGCGCGGATGTACTTCTGCTTCCACCTCGGGCGAAGGCATTACCGCGTTTTGTGCCTGTATGTACCCCATAATGGTTCCATACAGATCTGCCGTGTTGAATCCGGTTACACTCAGTTTCTCTCCTGCCTGCGTGTAGCCGACGATCTCCCCAGTCTGCGGTTCTGCAGCAAAATTGATGATCTCCCCGGATGTCTGACTGTACCCGCTGATTTCGCCGGTTTCTGTGTCTACCTTGAACTTGTCGATGGGCAACGATTCTCCCGCTTGCGTGTATGCGACTACATTGCCCGTCACGCCCTTGAGGTCAACACCTGAGATCTCGATCTCTTGTCCTTCCTGCGTATAGCCCGTTATTGTGCCCGTCTGCGCCTCGACACTGAAGTATTCGATCGGCAACGCATCGCCCTGCTGTGTATAGGCAGTCACCATACCCGTCTGTTCTTCGATGTTCACGCCGGTGATTGCTATTGGCTCGCCTTCTGCCTGTATGTAGCCGATAACATTTGCCGTCACATCTACTGTCGGCGTTTCTTCCCCAAAATCAAGCTCTGCCTGTACGCGCATGACTTCCTCAGCCAAGGCGCCACCGAACATCTCTTCCAGTCCCGGAAATTCGCCGGCATAAGCGCTGAGCATATCCCCGATCGTCTCATAGCCGCCCAGCATTTCCGTCACGTTCAACTCCGGGAACAGTTCGTTTACATCCACCCCCGCCTGATTTGCCGCGTCTTGAAGCTGTGTAAGCGCCGTGATATACGAAGCAATCTGCCCTTCATCCATCTGTTCTGTCAATGCCGCGATCTCGCCCAATACGCCGGTTGTATCACCGCCGCTTGCCTGAAGTGCTGAGTATTCCATCAGCAGTTCGCGCAGGTTCGAGATCTGCGTCTCTGCCTGCTGCATCTCCTCACCGCCAAAAAGTTCCGGCGCTGTCTTTTGCAAAAGGGCCGCGTATTCCTGCGCCGCAGCGATACGGTCGGCATTGTAGCTCTCATTAAGTTCCGTAAGCGCCTTCTCTTTGGCCACGCCGTCTTCCATTGCCGCGATCAGGGCATACTCTGCGTCGTAACGTTCGTTGAGCTGTTGGTTGTACGCGGCCATACCTTCAGCCCCGGCCTTGAGTGCATCCTCATAGATGCTGATGTCCGTTTCTGCGAAGGGATTGCGCGCCTTGGCGCGGGCGATTGCCGATTCCACACCCATGGCGATCTGTTCAAAGCCGCTGCCAGTCTCTTCTTCCAGGCGATACTTGATGATAATATCCTCTCGCTGAGAGATCAGGCTTTCAAGTTCCACCTTGTCCGCGTCGCTCAACATTCCGTTTTGACGCTTTTTCAGCAGTTCCGCGACACGTGCATCCATCTCGTTCAATAGGTCAATATCCGCCTGCATCTCCTCTTGCAGACTAGCGCTGCTCGTCTCGCCACTCAGCGTAGTGAGCGCTTCACGAACCCTCTCGCTGGCAGACGCAAAGCCTTCTGCGTATTGGTCTACGATTTCATCTGTCTCTTTCTTGCCATCCGACCATACAGCGTAAAGATCGCTTAGCCATGTCTCCGTTTCTGCGGTCGTGGCTGCAAAAGCCGAAGTGTCGATCCCAAAGGCTGCCAGCCCTTGAGAACGATCATAAAACGTTTCGGCTACTGTATCCTTCCATTCCTTGGCAACAGCAACCATCTTCTCGGTAGCCTCGCGCGCTGCTTTCGCCCCACTCGCCCAGTCAATCAGGCTATATACTCCGTATCCCAGCGCAGCTACCAATGCAACTGTCGCAACCTTGGATGATGTCAGCGCCGCTACAAGCCCTCCGGCACCGCCTCCTGCCGTTTTGAAAGCTGCAGCCGCCGTCCCCAGCCCCTTGCCCACCTTACCCAACGCGCTAAAGAGTTGCCCTGCGCCGGTCGTTACTTTGCCCAGTACGATCAGCGCCGGCCCTGCCGCCGCGGCGATCGCAGCCCACTTGATGATCTGCTCTTTCTGCGCGGTGTCCAGATCCATAAATTTATCGATCAGATCTTCCGCCCAATCGATCGTGTCCGCAAAGGCCGGAGCCAGTTCATCGCCCAATTCCTGCGCAGCAACAGTCGCCCTGTTCTTGAGCATTTCCAGCCGGCTTGCGGTGGTGGCATAGCGCTTTTCTGCTTCCTCGGTCAGTGCTGTGTTTTCCTGCCACGCCCGGCTTGCCGTCTCCTGCGCCCGCGCGAATAGCTGATTCGCGTTGGTTGCACGCAGCAGCGTATCGCGCAGGCGGATCTCCGTAAGCCCCATCTCCTGGAGGGTGACGATGGCGGATATACCTTCTTCGTCCATCTGCGACAGGCCGACGATAAACGCCTGGATCGCGTCCGCCGGGCCCTGTTTCCACGCCTGAACAAACTGTTCGCTGCTCATGCCGGACACACGGGCAAAATCCGCAAGGGCAGCGTTGTTCGTTTCCACCGCGACCTGCATCTGCGTCATCACTTTGGAGAACGCCGAGCCGCCCGCCTCCGCTTCGATGCCCACGGACGTCAGGCCCGTGGCAAAGCCAAGGATCTGCGCGTCGGTAAGGCCGATCTGGGCGCCAGCGCCCGCCAGGCGCGATGCCATATTCATAATGGCCGATTCTGTGGTAGCAAAATTGTTTCCCAAATCGACCAAAGCCGAACCGAAATTGCGCACCTTGTCCTGCCCGGTGCCGGTGATGTTGAAGAACTGGGCGATGGTCTTGGCAGCCTCATTCGCCACGATGTCGGTGGATTCTCCCAAGTCGATCATTGTCTTGGAATAATCTCTCAGGTTTTCCGTGTAAATGCCCAACTGCCCCGCCGTTGCCATGACCTCGGAGATCTCCGAAGTATCGCTGGGCATTTCAAAGCTCATGTCCTTGACGGCCTGTTCTAGCTGTTTGTATTCCTCCTCTGTTGCGTCCACGGTCTTGCGCACGCCGGCGAAGGCGTCCTCAAACTCGATGGAGCTTTTCAGCGCAAATCCTCCCAGCGCCATGACAGGCGTGGTGATGTACCCGGTAAGCGCCTTGCCGACGCTTTGCATGGTCTTGCCGGTCTTTCCCAGGCCCGCAGCCCATGCGTCCATTTTCGCGGCGAAGGCATCGAGGTGCGGATTGATGTTGGTGATCTGCTTTTCGAGGTTTTTGACCTCCGCTCGCGCTTCGGATAGCCGCGTTTGCCAGTTTGCCGCCTTGTCCGATGCGTTTTGCATCGTCCTCTGCTGGGCGGTCAATTTCGATTCGAGGTCTTTGACGGCTTTCCCAGAATCCTTGTAGTTGCTTTCAAGTTCCAGCAGTTCCACGCCCAGGGCGTTTGCCTCATCCGAGTTCTCACCATAGGTTTTTACGGCATCTTCGTGGGCTTTGCGCGCCTGATCGACAGCCGTTTTAAGCTGCTCTTGACGCTGGCGTTCCGCCGCCAGTTGTTTTTCCAGGTCTGCGTGTTTGTCCCGCGCGGTGGCGAGGCTCGTATTGGCCTTGGCCAGCGCCTGCTCATACTGGGCAACGCTCGCCCTCTGCATATTCAGCCGTTCTCGGAGCATTGTCAGGCGCGCTGTCAATCCCTGCACGGATGTCCCAAATGTTTTTGACCCCGCGCCCATCTCCTTGAAACGCGCCTCAGCCTGTTTTATCTGCTGATTTATGCTCTTGATATTGCGGGAAAAGTTATCCGCCGACAGGCTCAACCGCACTGTAAGTTCCCGAAGTTCCTCTGCCACGCTCCCACCACCTTTGCATGAAAAAGCCGCATCCTTGAAAGATGCGGCCTGTTGTGTATCTATTTTTGATCCGCATGCGCCTGCGGATTCCTGTTTACTGTCTATTCTTCGATCGCGCTTTTTTCTCTTTTGCCTATTTCATCCGCGATCATTTGCGCCAATCTCATATCATGTTCCTTCTGCTTCGCCTCCGAAACCGTCCGCCCCGCTTCATAGATCAATCCGATGACTGGCAATACCAATCCTATCAAAAATCCAGCAAGGGCCGAATACCCTTTCTTTTCTGCAATTTCTGAGGTCATAAGTCCATGGCAAAATACTCCAATGAGAATTGCGATCAAAACCCATGTTGGCATTACCTTCCGCCTCCCTGATGATAATAACCATATCATAACACATTCAGAGGCGGAAGGCAATACAAGTTCCAGTTACAGAACATCGTCGATATATACCTTGCCATCCGGCGTACCTGTCCAGCCAGCCCCGGCGCTCCATGCGCGCACTTCCAGGAAGCCGAGCATGTCCATCTCATCGATGTCGCGCATGCGCCACCCGGCTTTTAATAGTTGGTCGTATATGGAAAACACGTAATCTTCCAGCGTCAGGATCGGGCGCCGGTCGTTTTTGCCTTTCCGGGCGCTCTTTTCTGCGCTGGCGTCGTAGGGAAGCTCTTCAGCACCTCCGTGGTCTGGCTCTGAACGGCCAACATCGCAAGCACGATGTCCTCCACGAGCCGGTCTGCCGGGTATCCATCATACACGTCCTCGGGCGTGAACTGATTGCCAAAGATCAGGCAAAACCATTTGACCAGTACATCCAGCCCGTCAGCCAATTCTATCGGCTTCTCAGCCGCTTCTTCCTCGCCGGCGAGCGCCTTGGCGATCTGCGAGTATACTTTCAACGCTGGCCCCATCTCGCGCAAAGCGCGGCCAGCGATAAAATCCACCGTATAGGTCTTGTCTCCGAGCTTGCAGGTGATCATTGCAATCCTCCTTGCAGTTTATTTGTTAATTCTTGTGTTTCCTATTGACATTAGCGTTACGCTATGATATAATTGACTCATAAGAAAGGAGGTGAGCACACCATGACGGCTGAAGAGATTCGAGTCCTGCTGGAGGCCATCAAAAAAGGGCTTGAAGGCGACGTGATCGATCGGATCACGATAACCATCAAACCCAAGGCCACCAGCAAGTAGCCCCGAGCCGGGAGGGCGGCCACCCTCCCGGTTCCCTTCAAGTATATCATGGATTGGAGTGAATATCAATGTCTGAACGTGAAGAATTTTTGCAATCGATGGAGCGTTTACCAAACACAGCCATAAAAGGCGATACCGTCACGATCCGCCCCAAGGCCACGCGCCCGCTGCGCTTGCGCGTCAACCGCAACGGCAATGGCTATGCCACCAGCTATACCTTGCCGGTCGGGTGCGCCGAGGCGCGCGAAGCGGGATTCGTGGATGCCGATGGAAATCCGTTGCCGCTGGAAAAGCACATCGACCCGCAGCAGCATACCATCACGTTCAAATTGCAGAAGAATTGAATTTGCCGATTTGGGGATCGGTAAATCCAATTCTGAAACTCAGACAAGCGCGGCTCGGGTATCTCTCCGAGCCGCGCTTCATCGTCAAGACTCTTCGCTGCCGCCCGATGTAAACGTAGGCGTATACACCGAGCTCAGGAAGGAGGCCGCCGCCGTAGCGTCAAAGCCGTTCTGTCCCTCATCGGCAGTGTACTTCCAGTGACCGTCGCTGGTGCGCTTGATGGCGGTAAATTCCACCTGTCCCGTCTGGCGGGTGATGGTGGCGCCCTCCTTGGTATGGTACTGCTCCGTCATCGGCGTGGCGCGGCATTTGAGCAGCCAAATGTAACGGAAACCACCCGCGCGCAGCTCCGCTTTCGCACCGATGGCGTAGTAGGGCGGCGTATCATTCGCGGACTGCACCATTACGCCCTTGTCGTCCAGCTTTGCGCCTTCAATGCCTGCGCGGATGTCAAGCGGGAGCTGCGTCATCTCCAACGCGACCGTGACTTCCGGGTCGGGCTGGATGACGTCAAACTCGATGTCATCCGCATACTGCACGTCCGGGTCGGCGTTGTTGGGCGTGATGCTCATGTCGATCGCGCCCTCAACGGCTTCCGGGGTGTCGTATGTAGTTTCTTCGTCCGTGTCGGTGAGCAACTGCGCGATGACCACATTCTTCAGGCCGATCACACTTTTCATGCGTTCCTCTCTTTCCCCCGCCATTGCTGCGGGCCGTCCTATTTTCCGAGCGCCCGGTCAAGGGCCTCGGAGAGCTTGCTTTTGATGATCTGGTTCGCTTCTTCCCGCTTTGCGTCGAACGCAGGTTGCAAAAACGGATGTGGCGCGGCTGGCCCATGCGGGCCGCCGTGACCAAATTCCACGAACGGCGCGTAGAATCCATCCTCATCGCCATTTTCGCCCTTGAATTTGCCGATGTCGATGCGGTATCCTCCGCCTGCTTTCTCCGGCCGTTTTACGACCTTCCCCGTGCGCAGTGTCCTCTTCAGCGTTCCAGTCTTTACGGGTACGAACGCCTTTGCCTTTTCAAGCACCGGCTGCGCGGCTTCGGTGAGCGCCTCCGTTGCCGTTTTGCGAAAGTTCCCGCCCTCCGCATCCGACAATTCCTGCGCCATGCGCTGGATGTCGTTCACGAGTTCGGTCATGCCCTCGACCTGCCACCCAACGCCGTCAGCCACTTTCCCACCCCTTCCACGTCCAGGATGTTCGGAAGCGCTTGGCGTCCTCTTCGTACTCCACGCGCTCGTCCTCCATCTCCCAGCCGGCGGCGCGCATGGCCGCGCGCACTTTGGCGGCGGTATCGATGGGGTTTTCAACGCTCCACATGTTGAGGTAAGCGTACACCGCGTAATCCGTCAGCGTATCGTCTGCATGCGCGTCCTCGGTGCGCATCAGCGTATACACGATATATTCCTCGGGCGGTTTTTTCTCGGTCGCGGATTCCCTCCAAGCCCCAAGGTGGCACGAGATGCCCGTTTCCGACAATGCCGCAAATGGGTTTGCCGTCATCCGCTCACCTCCTGCACTTGCTCCGTGTTGAGCGTTACGAAATCACGCCCGTGTTCGCCGTTGTACAGACCGATGATCTTGTGGCGCTTATTATCGTAGTCCACATACATCCCAGGCCGCACATCGTAGCGCTCTGCGACCACATGGCGTATGATGAAATTTACCACCTCCACTGTGCGCCCCGCGGCGGCGGAAAAGGATTCGTTCGCCCGATAGCTGGCGTCGCGCACGGCTGCCCAGCATTTGCATACCTCAGTCGCCACATCCTCGGGCGCGCCCCATGCGTCCTGTGTCGATGTGATCTGCATGATGCGGATGCGCCGGTTCAACTCGCCCGCGCTTTCAACCATCCTCGCCATCCGCGTCATCTCCTTCCAGCGCGCGCGCCTGAAGCTGTGAGATCAGGAAGTTTGCGCCCGGAGTTATTTCGCCGGTGGCCTCCGGGCAAAGAAACCATCCTGCTACCAGCACACAGGCGGCGGCCTGTACAGCTTCGTCATCTTCGTGCTGCGCGATCCAATCCACGCCGACAGCTTCACGCAAGACGCGCTCCGCCGCCGGTTTGAGCAGTCCGCCAATATGGGGATAGTCCGTCTCGCTTTCGATGCGCAACATATCCGCAAGGTCGGTCACATTGTCAAAGATCGCCATGGACTATCCCCCTTCCTCCGCTCTGCTTTAGCTGCGCGCCGCCAGCGCCACATACGGACTGCGCGTCGTCGTGCCTTTGGCCGGCGTGCCCACGCTGTACCAGGACGGCATGCCGTTGCAGCGATAGGTAAACTTGAACGCCATTTCGTCGTACTCGAAGCGCACATGCACGCTCGTGGTCTGCCGGATGCCATCGCGCTCGATCCAGAAGTATTCGCTGGGATCGACGAAGGCGATGTCGCCCAAGCTGCCGGCGGCGGCCATATGCTCGTTGGGCACTACCGGGCGGCCCAGCAAGGTGCCGTAGGGCGCAGACGCAAGGCCGTTCGGCGGCATGTACACCGGCACGCCGAATGTGCCGGAAACCTTCTCCACAGCGCTTTCACCGGCGGAAGAGATGGTGCCGGTCTGCATGGTCATCTGGATGAGCTGGAGTTCGATGTCCGGGTTGATCAGCCAGATGGCCCGCGAACGGCTCGCCGGATCCATACGGTTCCACATCTTGAGGATGTTCTGCATGTTCACCGTAGCCGCTGCCTGGCTCGTTTCCTTGGCCACGGTGATCAGCGCCGCATTGCCGGTGCTGGCAGTGCCGTTGAGCATGCCCAGGGGCTGCGCGGCGTTGCCAGATACCGTGCCTGCGCCAAACAGGATGGCTTCGTCCACCTCCCACGTCATGGCGTTGTTGAAAGCGTCCATCATGATGCTTTCAAGGAAGCGGCTGTCGCGCAGGATCTCCTCGGTGGCGTAGCCCAGCGCGCCCAGCTTGGTCAGCTTCATACTGCGGGTGGCAAACTTGGTCTGGGTGGCCGTGTACTGGTCGGCCTCGTTCATCCAGTACGCCTTTACGCCGCCGTAGCGGTTGCTGTTGCTCCTGTCCTTGTCCGGCCAGTAGGGCATATCCAGGCTGTTGCTGTCCGGCCCCACGGACAGATGCCGCACGCGCGGCAGGAAGAAGCTGCTTTCGCGCACGCTCTGCAAAAGCGCCGTCGTCACCGTCGGGGACAGAAGATAGCCGCCATCGTCGCCGTCTGTTTCGTTCTGGCCGCTGGCCGTGTTCGCACGCGGATTCACGCGCACTTCCACGCCGGGAATGCGCGCACCACGGCGGCGCAGTTCCACCGCCGCCACCTGCTGGAGCTGTTCGCCCAGGGTCGGCTGCGCGGGCGCGGCGTTTTCCGGCGCGGCCTGCATGGGACGCGCGCCTTCCGCCATCTGGTCGCGCAGGGCCTCCATGTCGTCCATCTGGCTGTTGATGGTGTTGAGGCGGTCGCGGATCGCGTGCAGGCGATCCATATCTTCGCAGGCATCCGCCTCCGTAAGCAGCGTGCGGCGCTCCTCGCGCAACGTGTTGATCCTCTCAATAATTCCCATTATCCTACCTCCGTTTCTCACGCGCCAAGCGTTCTTATGCGCTCGCGCAAAAGTCTCTTTTCCTCCTGATCAGGCGTTTCCCCGCCTGTTTCAGTTTTAGTTTCCTTCTCTGGCCGCTTGTCCCCGATCGGCATGCCAGAGGTTTCGATCAACGCCCCATCGCTCATGCCCTGCATCAAAGGGCTGATGATCGCATTTTCGATGCTGTGCCACTTCGCCGAGCCCGTATCGTCGATCCGTACACACGTCCTGTGCCTCCGCGCCTCGGCAATGCTCGCCGCACACGGCGACAGTTCGTCCCACACGCGCTTTTCCGCACGCAGAATAGCAGCGCTCGGGATCTGCAAAGCAGCGGCACGGGCAGAAGAGCTTTCGTAGCCTTCGGCCTCCGCGTCCTCGCTTTCCTCCACCTCCAAATCGCCGTCCCCCGCAAACAGCACTTCGTCGATGAAGCCGCGCCGCTTGGCCGTCTGGGCTGTCATCCAGGCAGGCCGATCCATCATCTGCCGCAGCGTCGAGCGCGTGAGGCCCGTCTTCAGCTCATAGGCATTGAGAATGGCGTTGCGCGTGTTGATGAGTTCTTTGCGCGCACGCTCCATTTCCCGGTAGTCGCCTTCTGCCTGCATGGATGGGTTGTGGATCATGATCTCCGCTGTGGGAGACGCCCGCACGGGCTTGCCTGCCATCAGGATCACACTTGCCGCGCTCGCCGCCAGGCCGGTCACAACCGTAATGATGGGGCCCGTATACGCGCGCAGCGACGTGTAGATCTCCGAAGCGCTCCACACGTCGCCGCCATAACTGTTGATCCGCACGACCACCTCCTCACCACCGGCTTCCTGCAAAACGCGCGTTACATCCGCCGGGCTCGTGGCTTCATAGCCGAACCAGCGGTATATCCAGGCGTCGTCGTTCGATGCGATAACGCCGCGAATATCAATTTCCGCCATTTTCGTCACCTCCTGCGACCAGCGCCTTGAGCGTGGTCAGGTTCTTCGTCACCAGCAGCTCGTCGCCGCCTTCCAAGTCGTTCATGTCCTCCAGCGCGCGGCCTTCGTTCGGCGTCATCATGGCCGATGCGATCATTCGCTGGAAGTACGTGCTTCGGCTCTGGTCATCGCCGCGCATGGCCGAAGCCAGATTGAATTTGTAATACAGGCTCTGCCGCTCCCTGGGCAGCAGCAGCTTATAGCGCATCTCTTCTTCCCATTGCACGGCCCGCGGCAACAGTGTGCCTTGCACATACTCGATGGCCTGCGCCTGATTGCTCTCGTAGCTCTGCTTGCCGGATTGCAGCTTGTGTTCCGGCACACCTGTAAAGCGGGCGACTTCCTCCACGGTAAACTGGCGGCTCTCGATAAACTGCGCGTCCCGTTGCGAAATGCCTAGTTGTGTGTATTTCATACCCAAGTCCATGACAGCTACGCGGAAAGCGCCGTCCATGCCGCCGACCATGCGCTCGAAACTGGCGCGCACCTTGTCCTTGTTGGCCTGATCCAGTTTTGTCGGCACTTCGATGATGCCGCTGGGCCGCGCGCCCTGCTTGTAGAATTTTCCGGCGTACTTCTGCGAAAGAAGGTCGGTGCGGATGGCGTCGCGCGCCATTTGCAGTATGCCGATGCCGTAACGCCCGTTACCCGTCTCAAAGCGCAGGTGCAGAAGTTCGTCCTCGTGGAATTTGCGCGTCAAGTCCAGTTCCTTCGTCTCCGCAGTAAAACTGTACCAGCGCCCGCCTTGCTCATCCTCGTACATTTGGTGCGCGTCCGGCAATGGGATCAGCCGCATCAAAGGCCCGCTGCGGTCGATGTAAGCAAATGCCTCGCCGTACCAAAAGCATTTGCTTTCCATGACCTTTTTGAAGGTATAGGGCGACATGTTTTCATTCGCCCGCACCGTAAGGGCATATAGGCTCGGATGTTTCTCTACACTCTCACGGCGCGATCCATCTTTGCGATACAGATCTACCGGCATACACGCCATCGCGTTGGTGAGGATGCGGTGCGCCGCCGCCACTGGGCTGGATGTGAGCGCGGAGGACGGGCCGCGCGCGGCGTTGTCTTCGCTTTCTTCCCAGCGCTTGAGCAATTCGTCCAGCGTCAGGATCTGCACGCCTCCTTCCTCGCTCCGCCGCCTGCGCAGGAAAGCCAATGGACTCTTCATCGTCTAAAACCCCCAGTCTTCCGCGCCGATGACCGCGTTGATGTCCATCTCCTGCCGCTGCGAGGCGCGCACGAAGGCATTGAGCACCGCCGCGATAGCGTCGATGCGCATGTTGGCCATCAGGTTCTTTTTGCTGAGTTTTATATTGCCGTTGTCGTCGGAAACCTCCACTGCGTTTGCCAAGCACCATGTAAGCAGCGGGTTGCCCCGATGCACGATCCTGCCCTGCATCACCAGTTCGCGGAACAGCTTTGTCGGCTCCGAGAGCGTCTGCACGCCCTGCCGGATCTCCACCACCATTTCCTGTGCCGCCGCATCACCGTAAAGGTCTGTCCAATATGCGGCAAGATCCTGCGCGAGATGCGTCGCCTGATATGGGTCGAAGTCAAATTCCTTCACCGGGCATGCCGTCGCATCCATGCGCTGCACATCTTCCAAGATGGCGTGATAGTCCGTTACGCTGCCCGGCGTGGCCGTCGCCCAGCCATCCCGTATCCAGGCGCGATACGGCACGCGATCACTGCGTTCGTGCGCGGTCACGCCTTCCTCGGGCAGATAGCCATGCGCGTCTACGGCGAAGCGCCCATCCGCAAGCGGCCAAACACTGCCGGTGGCAGTCAGGTCGATCTTCTTGGACAGGTCAGCGCCCAAGTAGCGTTCTCTGCCATGCACCAGCGCGGCAAACTCTTCGGCCGGCACCGCCAGCGCACGCCATTTCTCCATCATCTGCATGGACATATAACGCGCCTGGCTGTCGGCCTGCCAGCGGTTCATGCGCTTGATGAGAAATTCACGGATTTTGTTTTCGTTGTTCATGCCGTATGCGTCTGCGTACTGGCTTTCAACTTCCTCGCGCAGCGCACGGGCATAATCGCCGTTGCTGCGGAAAAACGGATTCGCCTTCGCCCAACATGCCTTATTATGGGGATCGTCATCGTCGTCGATCTCGCGGATCATTACGAAAACATCATCCTGCCGGAGATTCCCCTCCAACACCTGCTTGTATTGGCAATCGTCGCGGTAGCAGGGCTTGTTTTCCGCATCCGCACCCGCGGTTGTGATGATATACTCAAGGCACTGGCGCTTTTTGCCCTTTCCCGACACTGCCACGTCATGCACCTTGCTGTTGACGTGCGCGTGCCATTCTTCGGTGATAATGAGGGATGGGCGGCCGCCGTCCTTGTTGTTCGTGTCGCGCGAGAAAACTTCTACCGACCCGCCGCGAACCTTGTGGCGTATGTATGTGTTTTTCACAGACAGGCGCTTCAGGAAAGCCGGCGTCGCCCTGGCCATGTCCGCGATGTCCCCTCGGGCAATATTGCCCTGCGCCCGATCCACGGCCACGATGTTGATCTGCGGCTGCATCTCAAACTGCGCGTACTCGGGCTGACCCGGCGGATACATGGCGTCGCCAAGCATAAAGTAGTTTGCCAGCCCCGCCGCAAGCGTGGTCTTGGCATGGCCGCGGGCGATGCGCGTATAGCCCAGGCGGAAGCGCCGTCTGCCGGTATCTTTGTGTACCCAACCCATCAGGCAACCAAGGTCGAATTTTTGCCAGTCCTCCAGCTCGATGTGCTGCTCTGGCACATCGAGCCGTGGTATCAGGCTAAAGTGCTTGTATATCCGATTCGCGCGCGTAACATCGAACACAAACGGGAACTCCGCTGTTCCCGAACGTTTGAGATCATCGAGATGGCGCGTGCAGGCAAGGATCTCCCATTTGCACACCTGTCCCGGAAAAGCCCCCGAAACGACTCTGCGCGCATATTCCGTGACCGGGTGTTCTTCCGCCAGAGCGCGCAGCTCTTCCGGGCTATACATCGTTTTTGTCCCAGGCTATCCAGTGCGGGCAGTTATAACGCACGCTCTGCCCCCATTCGGGAGCGTATGCGCAGTCTTTATAACCGGCACAGCTATTGCATGTCGGCAGCTTCCCTATCTGGTCAACGAAGCGCAAAATTTCTCCGATCTCGCTGCCAATCCTTCGCAATGTCTCGAAGCTGTTATCCATACAATTCGTCCTCCTCCGTCACTGGCCGCTCGGTGGCGCGCTGCTTGGCCAGCCTCTGGCGGCCGTTCGGCGTGAGGCCAAGTTCCTTCTGGTAAGCGATCACCAAACGCTCTTGGGCCTGCAACGTCTTTAGCAGCGTCATCTCATCCGTCACCAACGCGCGGATCACCTTCGCCGGATATTCGTTGTCCTCATAGTAGCCTTCAAGCACTCGTTTGAGCGTTCGGTCAATGGTTTTCTCGGTCTTTTCGCGCAGTTGCTCATAGTCATCCCGCAGCGCATCTTCCCGCGCCCTCGCCAGGCAGTAGCTCGCCAGCAGATCCGTATCCACGTTATCGAGTAGCGTCAATCCCTTCATGCGCGCGATCGTGGATTTCCAGTATGCGTTTGCCGCCGGATCCTCTTTCACCCGCTTCGGCGCGATCAGGCGCACGAACCTGCGTTCAAGTTCCTGCTCCGCCTGCTCACGTTTCTCGCGCTCCGCTATGGTCATGTGCTTTTTCATATTTTCGGCCTTTTTGACCGGCGTAGCCATTCTGATCGCACCTCCTTCGACCGATCAGAAGAACCCCTCGGGCCCTCTTCAAGGCAAAATTTGTTTCCCCATCCCTTCCATATCCGCGCGCGCACGCGCATGCGCGCCTGTGCAGCCTTCATCGGGGAAATTTTCAAAAATTTGAGGGCCGCACGGTTTACGGCAAGAGGCTTCAAAACTTTCTCCTTGGGGGGTATGCCCCCATCAACCCCCGGTCGGCCGCCGCCTGTTGCCGTATCCCCCATCCTCCTTGGCAGTCTTGCGGCTATGACAGCTCGCGCACAGCGCCTGCCAGTTGGCCGGATCCCAGAACAGCTCCTTGTCTCCTTTGTGTGGCCTGATATGGTCAAGGTCTGTCGCCGGCGCTCCGCAAACGGCGCAGAAAGGATGCTCCGCCATGAACACTTCCCGCGCAGCGCGATAGGCTTTGTTGGTGTACAAGGCGCGATAGGCAACCGGGCGCCTCTCCAGCGCTTTCTTGTGCCTCTGGCAATACGTGCCGATCGTCAGGGTAGTACAGCCCGGCGCAGCGCATGGCCGCATCGCTTTGTTTGCCATGTTCACCTCGCCACGTCCACATAAAAAGAGATCGCCTGCCTGCGATCTCTCTATACTGCATTGTAGCACGCTTTTTAGTCGTGTTTCAATGGGGGAACTTCCAATGCTTCCAGCGCTCTCCTATGCAGATTCCATAGCCACTTCATATCCGAGTAGTTCATCTCCTTGGCGATCCGTTCCCACTTCCAACCGTTCACGTATCGCCACCGCAGGATGTCTCGATACCTGTCATCGGGGATGCGCGCAATCGCCGCCTCGATCTCTCTGGTCAGTTCCGTATATTCTTCAATGCGCTGCTTGATCTCGCGTTCGACCTCATCAATGCCCGCGACGCACTCTTCGATTACTGACCCGGCTCTGTGCGATGACGCTGATGGCGCTTTGCTGTATCCGCGCGTGATGCGCTCTGCAGTCTCTCGATAGTGCTGCTGTTGTTCCATCAGGGCCTGTATGCGTGCGTTCTTCCGCGTGAGCTGGCTGAGGTATTCCCTCGCCGCCTTTTGCCGTTCGCTATGCGCATGTGCTTGTACGCTCGCGTTCATTTTCGCAAAATCTCGGAGGTATTTTCTCATGGACATATCGTCACCCTCTCTACTGTTTTTGCTACCAGATCATCTTCGCTCCACACTCCGGGCAGTATTTCGTACCCGCAAGCTCTTCCAGTACCTTGCGTGACACACGTATGCTCGGCATGTTTTCATTCCTCGTCCTGCACTCGCTGCAGGCATACCCGCCAATGTCGGCTGGATCATAGATCCACTCCGCATATCGAACAGGCAGCGCGTCGGCAGACGGAAGCTGGTGTATCTCCATAACGCAACGCGCAACCGCTTTCGTTTTTGACTCTGGAAGTTGCGCGCCGAGCATGGTCAGGGCATCTTCCGCCACCGATCGATAGATGAGATCAACGTTATTCATCCTGCATCCTCCTTCTCAACCTCGTTCCCCGGCCCTTTCTTCGCCGCATGCGTCAGGCCCGATCTCGCCTGCAAGGTATCTTAGGATCAGCTTGGCAGCCGCCTCCCAACCGCGGCATACAGCGGCGCAGTACCCCTCCTGCGCAAGCGCTCTGATCCATCGTTCCTGTTCCCGCGACACAACTCCGCCGCGCTCGCGCTTGAGTTCTATGTAAAGCCCATGACATCCGCCACGCGCCACTGGCAGGCAAATATCGGGGACGCCTCTTTTGAGCCCCTCCGCCACGAGCCTCGCACCTGCCGCCGGGTTCCTTTTGCCCTCATTGGGTACATGATAAAGCATTTCTAATTCCGGCCAGCGTCCCGCCTGCATCCGCGCCCACTGAAAAAGATATTGCTGTTCCACCGATTCCGCCGGCGCTGGCAAGCTCTCCCTGCGCAAGTCTTTCACTCCTTTCGCCGCATCCGAGCGTAGATATACGCGCCGGGCACATAGTCGCTTACTTTGATTTCCGGCTGCTCCACCAACCAGAATCCGGGGTTTAGGCGCTCAAATATCTCCTTTGCCGCATACTGTGTTTCTGCCGCCAGCTTTTCTACGCGCCTGCGGCTGATCTTGTGATCCGCCACAGTTTCCCTCGGGCGCCGAAGATTCTTCGAGCAATTCCACCGGCGGCGAAACGCCTTCTGTTTGGTCATGTATCGGGCCAAGCCCGTATACTGGTTTTTATCAGGTTGCAGCCGCCTTGTGTTTGCGCGGCCGTGTTCCCACAGGTTTTCCAGCGTATCCCTGCTCACGCCGGAAACCACCATGTGAACGTGGAAGCGCTCGACTTCGTCGGCGCCCACCTTTCCCTCGATGACGTAGATATATTTCAAAACCGCTCCCTCGCGGGAAGTGTCGCGTCGCATATAGTCCCTGGCTTTCCTGACCAGCTTTTGAACCGCCTTCAGCGCATCGCCCTCTTCAACGGCTTCGGCAAACGTCAGCGTCGCAAAAATATCGTTCTCCCCGAAGTTCTCGTTGAAAAGCCATTCGATCTTTTTCCGGGCATTGCGCTCGTTAAGATTCTTCTGCGCCTGAGATGATTCCTGACGCTTTTTGCGCGCCCTGCCTGCCCCCTCCCATGCGCGGAGGATCGGGTATATCTCTATGTATCGCATAGGGCCAGCATCTACCGTTTTTGTCCGATAGCGCGAAACATGTCCATGCTGCAAATCTATCTGCGGATCGCTTTTGCGATCGAACAGCACTTCATACCCTTTGCCGGTGATCATACGTGCCTCCTACCCATTTGTTAATACCCGATTCAAGGCCGGAAAGGGCTTGCGCCCCAGACATATATAATAGTAGAAAAGGCGACTACTCTTCTATCTCCTGCCCTGCCAGTTCTACCGCCGTCAACTCGCGTTGTTTTTCCATAAGCTGCGCCGCACGACTCACTTCTTCCGCTACGACGATAGCCGACACCAATAAATCGCCGCACGCCGCTACCAGTTCGCCGCCCCGCCCTCTTTTCCGCAGGATAAAGCGCAACTCTTTGCCGTTGCCCTCTGCCGGCTTGAGCCATGCAGTGTTTATGATGCGCGCACGCCCTTGCTTGTCGGTCAACACCGCGTACAGCACGCCGCGATCCCAAATGTATCCGATATTGTTCAGCCGTTCTTCCAACGGGCCCATCTCAATGCTCAGGTGTTCGTCGCTTTGCTCAACTTCGCGTATGGTCAGGTCATCCGCCTTCTTCGCATCGATGTCAAACAGAGTCCGTATGTGCGCCTCACGCACCTCCATCCCATCCGTCGGCCAGCAAGCTCGCCCGTTGCTCAACCAGCATCCACTTCGCGTGTGCAGAACCAAAAACTGCCCTGTGTTCATACAGCATTTTTTGATCGCGTTCAGTTTCATTCCTATCCACCCCCTTCATTCCCTGCTCACGTCCACAGCTTCCTGCGCATCCACCATTCTGATGACCGCCCGCAACAGTTCCACCTCGCAGCCGCCGCACTCTCCCGCGGCGCGCAGCTTTTCAGACCAGATCACGAGCTGGCGGCGCAACTCTGAACGTCGGATGAGATCTCCTTCCTTTGCCATTGCCTGTTCCCCCTTGCCTTTTGCGCTGTTACTTGTCCCGATCGTGGTCTTATCCGGCCAATACCCGTATTTGATCATGGTATCGACCAACCGTTTTGCCGTTTCGATGCTGCCAATATTCTCTCGACGCACCTTGCCATCGCAAACGACATCCCATGCCATGCGCCGTGTGTCCCCCGGCCTCGGATGCCAGGCGCGCACGATCTCATATCCCCTGTATGTACTATTGTTGCGATCCTCCATCACGCATCTTCCTCCGCTGGCTGATGTTCGCTCTCCACTGCCGTTACTCTATCCATGCCCGATCCGGCAGGTTTTTCAGTAACTGTTCAAAACGCTGCCGCTCCAGATCGCTGGCGTATTCATCCATAGCGGCCTCATACGCCTCATCGATCTCTCGCGCGATCTGCAGAAGCGATGTATTCTCATCACGCAGTATCTGCATCGTGGCATTTAGGTAGTCGTATTGCTGCCTCAGATCCAGATAGGCAACCAGGATGCCTACGCACTGCCCGATGGTGTCGATCATCTCCATTTTCGTCTTGCGCATGAGTCGTTTGCCGGCCTCTGATTGGGCATAGTCCCGCATCACGCCTGTCAGTGCTGTGTAGTCCTCCTCGTACTCCCCATAGTCGATCATTCGATAGCAATCACCCAGAAGAGCCACCGTGCATGTATCATACGTTTCGCCATCCAAGCCCGACTCGAAAACAGCCTCATATAGCTCGTATGCCTTGCTTGACAACGCCGAAAAACTCATCTTAAATTCCCAGTATTCGTCCTCGCTACCCTCCAGCGCGTTGAGAAGCGTATCGTCATCATTGTCGATGTACCACTGCACATCGCTGCACGCATCCAAGATGATCTGTATCTCCTCGGTCATGGCCTCCCAGCCCATGGACATGAGCGCGGGTCGCTTGTAACGCAACCCGCGCGTGCGTTCCGCCTTGCTCATGCTGTCATCGCCCTTTCCGCATCCTTCTTTGTCCCCGCCTGGCGACGATCCACGCCTCTTTCTCCCGTTTCTCCTGCTGCTTCTGCTGCGCGCGCGTCAACTTCCACTCTTCGTACTTGAAGCAAACGCTCTGGCAGCCCAGAAACCGCACGTCACAGCCGTGACAAGGCGCATCCTTGTTCATGTGCCGTCCCCGCCTTTCGTTACTTATCGCCCAGAGCCTGCGCCATGCGTTCCGCCGCCAGCCGCATCGCCGCGCGATACTGATGGTAGTCCTCGGGCGCTTCGCTCCGCACTTCGTCCAACAAGGCTGTGACTGCCTGGAACTCCTGCAGCAACCGCTCATAGCCGGCGCGCAGGCGCACGATCGCGGCATTGGGCGCATGGGCTGCGATCTCCCGCAGCCGCGTCAATTCTTCCTCCACGGCCGCAGGCAGCATCTCCACAGTCTCGATGCGCGTCTCCGGCGGTTTTGCCCGCTCCTTCTCCAGTTCCGCTTCGAGCTCCATGTTGCTTTTGCGCAGGCTGTCCACATCCCTGCGGAACGCCTCTTCCGACTTTTTGATTTTCTCTTCGCGCTCTTTGGCAATCTGGATGTCTTCCCGGACGCCCTCCAGTTCCGCGCGCAGCGCATCTTTTTCAGCCTCAACTTCCAGCAACTCTTCGATGCGCATCTGCCGCCGGTCGATCTCTTCACGCATGCGCTTTACTTCGGCTTCCAGTTCCCGCGTGGTCATGCTTTCCGCTGCGCCGCTCTCGATCATCTCTGAGCGTTCTTCCCACGGCAGCCCCAACAGCGCCAGCGCCTTGGAATAGCTCAAATCCGCAAATGCCGGCGGATTTGGTTTTTTGCCATATTCCTCGAACACGCGCATGAGATTCTGCGCCGTGCGCTCGGAGTAGTCCACGTTCTCCTCCAGCCATGCGCCCCACTGCCCGTGAGGGACGATGGCTTTTGCCTCGGCAAGCCGCCTGCCGATCTCGATCGCGCCGGACAACACCGCCACCCTTGTCTGTTCTTTGATCACGCGGATCTCTGCCGCGATGACCTCTTCCGTGCGGATGATCTCTATATCGCTCATGCTGTTTTCCTCCCAGTTCTCCATGCCTCGAAAGCGTTCCAAAACTTCTCCAGTAATTCCCGTGTCTCCGCTGTGAGCGTCATCGGCTCGCCTGGGGAACGGCCATGAACACGGTCGTTCTTATATCCCCGGTCTTGCACGAGCTTCCCATCCACTGCGGAAAACTCCACTGTCCTCCACGGTGTCTCCGGCGCCTCCGCCCATCTGAGCGCGCAGAGGATCGTCTGGCCATTCATGTATCTTGAGATATACTGCGCAACACAATGGCGCAGCGCAGCGCCTTCCGCGCGTATTTCATCGGCCGATGCAAACGGCCGCAGGATCAGGCCGTATGCCTCAAAGTTGTAAAGCGAGCTAAGGCTTTTCAAGCGCTTCTCGAATTTCTGCCGCATTACCTCCGCTTGTTGCGTGCGCCTCGCCGCCCATAGCTGGTTGAGCCTATCCGTCATCCGCTGATGCATAGCAGCCAGATCGCGCGGCATGCTGATCTGCTCATCGGCAAAGTCCTCGCCCAGCTCTACAAGCTGCTTCCAATAGTCGCGCGCCTCCGAGAAGGTGCTTGCCTCCTTTGACCTCTCACTCTGGCGCATCAGCCACCGCATTGCCGCCGGCCGTCGATTTTTTGAAAACCTCTGCAAGCCGTCCAGAACATCACTCATAGTGCCATAGCTGTGATGCGCCGCATAATTCGCAACGCGCACCGACTCCGACGCGCCGATCCGCGAAAGGGCCTGCATCCACTCCAGCGTCCCGATGTCCAAGGCGATATGCTCTCGCTTTACCTCCGCATACTGGCCGGGCGTCATTCGCAAGATCTCGGTCGCGTTCTTGCCACGGCCATTGATCGCCTTCGTGCCACCACGCTGCATGATCTGCATGGCAAGGGATTTCTGGCCGACCTTGGCCATGTACTCCACATATGGCCGTCGCGCCACTTCCGCCATGAGCCGGATCACCTCTCCGCTGTACGGCAGGCCGTTGACTTGCCCGCCATACTCTATGTTGAATCCTCCGAAGAGCTTGTCCACGCGCTCAAAGCTCGTTCCGGCGATCGCGCGGCGGTACGCTCCCGGCGGTGTCAAAAAGCCGATCCTGCCGCCGCAAAATACTCCCAAGCCGTAAGCCTTTTTCATACGCTGCCACTCGCCTTGACGATACTTGCCCGTTTTGTAGTCGTATACCCATGCGCTTCTCTTCCAGCAGCGCGCGCCTTTGCCGTAGCGGAAAATGTAGATCGCCACTGGAATGATGTCCGTGACAGCTCGCTCCGGGTTTGCCCCGGTGCTGTCCCTGTCCACAAGAGACGCCACCAGCGTCACCGTGTCGCGCTCCACCGCCGACTTGCGCCAGTCCAACAACCACGCGCTCTGACGGCAATACTTATGGCCGCGCAGTTCATCGCGGTAGACGACCTCCGCCCCGCAGCGTGGGCAGACCGTCTCTTTGCCGTGCAGCGCGCTCCATCCTTTCGGTCGTTCAAACGTCTCTCCGCAAACCGTGCAGGCCAGTGTGCGCGGCTTTCCGTTGTAGCCCCACAGGTAGTCCGTCAGCCACTTGCGGGTGCAGCGCTCTGCCTCGGGCGACACCAGCACGCCATCAATGTGGCGCATGGCGCTTTCCAGCGTGCCTGCATCCTCAAAAACTTCCTGCCGCCCTTGGTAGTCTGCTTCCGCCTCCATATATCCACTCAATAGGCACATGTCACAGTCCTCCCAGCAAAGCGTCCAGATCCAGCGCACCCGCCGAGACATGCGGCACAGGATGCTCCGCCGACTCGCGCGGCTCATCCTCGTTCTTTACGTTGATGCCGTAATACTCCAGCGTGATCTCGCGCGCCTTGGCCGGCGTCACGACCACGCAGGTGGATGCACGCTTCTGGCCTCGGGCGTATGCCTCCATAGCGGCAAATGCCCCTTTGAGGTTCTTCCCTTCGGCGAGGAGCGCCCCTGCCTCCGAAGGATGTTCCCGCAGCCAGGACGTCATGCCCTCGCCCAGCGCCTGTACGCCCTCGCTTTTTGACGTGGCCATTTCATCCCGGAGCTTGTCCATCGCCTCTGTGTAAACCGCATCTGTGTGCGGATATGTATTCGTCATGGTCTTTCCCTCCTACTCGTCGAAAAACAACTCTCCTATCCGCATGCCGTAATACTTCGCCAGGGCCCTTTTGATATTGTCCCTCGGGTTGCGCATACCGAGTTCGTATGCTGTCAATGCACTCACGCTTATGCCCAGTGCGGCGGCGACTTCTTCGCGTCTTCGCGTCCCGCGCGCTGAGATGAGTCGCCCGCGTTTTTGTGCTTCTGCATTTGGAACAGAGCGATGATCGCAGGCCTTACAGCTCTCCGTCGAGATCTCATGGCCATCGAGTTGGCAAAAGTACCGTGCCTTTGATGGCTCCCGTCGCGCGCGCAGACAGCGATACATATCGATCGTTTCACTTCGTTTGAATCTTGCTGTCATCGGCTCTTGCCCCCTTCCATGCCCGTTTGATCAACCGCAATACGCAGCCTAGGAAAAACAACACGGTGCAGATCGGCCACAAAGCGGCGGCCGCAAGAGCCTCCCTTGATTCGATCCCATTATCGAAAACCGCTTTATAGACCTCAACGATGGCAATTCCTATCATCGCATACGCAATAAGTGCAAAAATCCATGCAAATATCTCCGTTTCCATGCTCCCAGCCTCCTCAGTTGGCATGCATCTGCGTCAGCTTAACGCCCTTTCTGTCCCCGGAATACTCGCTGATATAGCCATTTCAAACCGCCGACTATCTCTGCTGTCACGATCAGCGACATAATCAGGGGCCATGAGAACACAATAAATGCAATCACGTTCATTTCCAGCGTTTCATGGGTTATCAGTTCATATATTCTGGCCGCACCCATGCCGACTACGATGTATGCAACCGCACACAATCCCCAAATTACTGCGATATTCATTTCGTTTCTTCCCTCCTGTTCGGCCCCTGCGGCGGCGTGGCCCAGTGCGTCACCGGCGCACGATCCACGCCGTAAGGGTTGCGGTATCCCGTGAGCATCACGCCGTTGTTCGTGTCCCATATCAGTACGCATCCTTGCGCATCAGCGTCCTCAGCCGTAGGCATGCGCACCGATTTGGGTATCCATCGGATCGTGCGCATGACCGGCTCCGCGCTCTTCCCTGTTTTCGCGTCCTTCTTTTCCACCTATGCGTTCTCTCCCCGGTGAAACAGCAGCTCCTTGATGGCGCGGATGCTGAATCGCAGCTTTTCAATGGCGTTCATTTCCGTCGCTTCCACGAACTTGTCCGCGAGCGCGGCAATGCCATAAGCCACGCTTTTTTCGTCCAGTGTTCCCGACAGAAGGCCTTCTATATTGAGCATCTTGTACGTGCCGCTCTTCATCTCCGTGACGAACACGCTCATCATTCCGTCCGCTATGTACGTGCGTTCCCTTTGTTCCAGGGCGCTGCCTTTCGTCTGGTATACCTTCATTTCAATCCTCACGCATGTTCCCTCCCGCTTTGTGTCCCACGCGGTATCCGTCCCGCATCAATTCCATGTCCGCCTGCGTGTACGGCCCCGACGCCTGCCGGCGCGGTGGCGCCGGGCGTCGTGCGGTCTGTCTGGTAATGATGCGCTGTATGCGGCGGTTGTAGTATTCCGAAATGGCCAACCCCGCCACGAAAATGAGGATATATCCTACAACCACCATGCGTCCCTCCTGTTCGGACGGCGATCCTCCAGCATCGAGTTGTCGATGCGCCGGGCGATCCGGGATACATTCGGCAGGACGGCCAAGAGTATGACCAGTGAAGCGATGAACATTGACAAAACCTCCATTCCCTGCTATAATGCAGGCATAGCTTCCCATCTCCATGGGGCTTGCCGCCTCGGACAGCGGCCTTAATCGTCCGGCTGCCCTCGGGATGTGTCAGCATCTTCGGGGGCATTTTCTGTTTGCTCTTCGATTCTCTTCCATACAAAGCGGCCATATCCGGCGTTTCGCCACTGGCCGATCCCGAGGTAGCGGCCATAATCCAGCGCCGCTTCGATGGCCTCCCACGTAATAGGCTTGGATCTCTGTGTGCTGCTGTTGGGGATCAGGGTAACTTCAAACGTGATCTTCCAAGGGTCATTGACTGCTTCGCTCGCCGCCAGCGCCGTATATTCGCCTCTGGCAGATCTGGCGCGGAGCGGCCGTTCCAACTGTTCATCCTCATCGATGATGTATTCTCCATTGCGTCTGAGGAATAGCCGACGCGGAGCAATGAAAATATACTTATCCACCTTGCCGCGCTCCATCAGGATCCCTTCCTGCGTTCTCAGCGCGTTCAGCGCAGCCTTGAAAAATCCCTTGAGCACATAGTCCCAGACAAAGAGGCGGTTGTCGCCATCTCTGGAAAACACCGTGATACCTTTATCCTCAACGAAATCCAACGAGTCCTCTTCGTCCTGCAACTCCGACGCCGGAGCCTTGCTGCTGATGTACATCGTTCGGATCGCCGGACTTGCCGGCATGCTCCCCAGGATGGGGGTCAGGCCGCGTATGACGTATTTTCGCTTTTCAACTTCCAGCATGTATTCTTCCCTCCAAAATTGTTATTTCAGATGCGCTTGGGCGCTTACTCTACCCTCCTTTCAACCTCTGCTGTGCTATGCCTTCACTTCGCTCGGCGAAGCACCGCGCTACGGTACCGAACTGAGCAGTGCCGCTGCATTGCTGTCATTTGAAGTCCTCACTGGCCGATGGCAGCTCATAGTCTGTTCGTAGCGCAGCCATGATCTCGGCCCTGGGCTGCTGCCCGTACAGGATCGCCAGCGTTTCTACTCCCTTGCGGTGCAAATAGTATGTATTGTACGATCGCCAACCCCTGACATACCTGAACTCGCGGCGCTTGTACTCCTTGCGAATTTCCCTCGCCGCCTTTCGTGGGTCGAGGCGGAACGCTTGGTAAACCCTTTGCGCTTCATACCAAAGCTCACCATCCATACAGGCCGGAACGATCTGCGCCAGCCGTTCTGTGATCGTGTCCTTGCCACTCATTGCCTGCCGATCGCCTCCGGCGTCTGTTTGGCCGCCTCCGCTGCGATCTGCTGCATGCGGGCCTCGACCATCCGCAAGCGATACGTCAGCATCCGCACGCCCTCGCTTCCTCGGGCGCGCTCTCTGGCGCAGCGCGCCCGCATGCGCCTTCTCTCTTCCGCCAGTTCCTCGGGCGACATCTGATCGATCACGGCCCTTATATCGCGTATCATGCGCTTCCTCCTTTCGCGTTTCTTCCCTCTGCAAATGACCCAGTCCACGACGGAGCGCAGCTTGACCAGTATGATGATCCCCAACGTCAGCCAAACCAGCCCATCGAGCAGCCTCATCAACAAGTGTCCACTCATAGCTTGTCCTTTCGGCGGCTTTAGCCGCCCGCCTCCTTTCGCGCCTGTTCCTCTGCCATCTGCGCCCGCACCAGGCGCTCCGCATACCGCCAGCGGATGCCGTCGATGCAGCGGTTGACCTCGCGCATGCGCCGCTCAATGACCTCCGGCGGCTGGTTTGCGTAGGCTGAGTCGTCCACGCGGATGCGGCATCCGCATTTTGCGATATAATCCATCACAATAGCCATTGATCAACACCTCCTCCCAGAGCGTATTCCGAAGTGGTTTGTCCAGTTGCGTCGGTCGTACTCATGTGTGGTGGTATGTCATGGTATTCAGCTATCCTATGCCGGCCGGTCGGTTTCCTGGAAAAGATCATCAATCGAACATCCATACAGTTTGGCCAGTAACGGTAGCTTCTCGGCGCGAGGAAGATTGTTTCCGTTCTCCCACATTGCTACTGTTGATTGTCCTACATCCAGCTTTGTCGCCACATCAATCTGGGTATATCCCGCCTTTTCGCGCAGTGCTTTCAAGACATTCATCGTCTCACCTCTCTTTGTAATCACTTGAAATGATTATATCATTCAAAATGCAGTCTGTCAACATTTAGAATGATTATTTTCTGATTTTCTTTGCGCAATATCATCAAAAATGATATTATGGAACAGAGGACGTGTTAGAAATGTTTCAAGTGCGGTTAAAAGCCTTGCGCGAACGAGCTGGATTATCTCAGGCTGCCTTAGCAAAAAAGGTTGGTGTTGGTCAGTCAACTGTGGGAATGTGGGAAAGCGGTCGCAATAAGCCCGAAAATGCGAAACTGGAAGCCCTCGCCAATCTTTTGGGCGTCTCCACCGACTATCTCCTCGGGCGAAGCGATGTCGCCGAGCCCGCAAAAAATCAGCCCATCGCCGATGGCGATGAGCTGGATCGAGAGCTTATTGATCTGATGCGCGATCTTTCGCCGGAAGATTTCCAGCGGGTGAAGGACTTTGTCGCAGGCTTAAAAGCAGCTCGCGGAGCGTCCTCTTCTCGTCGGTCGTAAGGGTTTTGAGCATGGCAAGGATTTCCTTGTCTCTTGTGTCCATAAGACCCCTCTTTCGCCTGGCCGACCGGCTTGTATTGCGCGCAACTACATTTTAACATCAAGCAAAAAGCATTTCAATCCGTTAAGGAGGAATCACCTTGCAGAATTGTTTTACTTTCATAGATGTTGAGCTTGCAAACCCCTCTCACGATTCTATTTGCGCACTGGGCATTATCCATGTACGCGATGGAAATACAGTTTTCTCTCACGAATACATCATCGATCCTGCATGCAGCTTCTCTTCTTTTCACACAAACCTGCACGGTATAACGCCGGAAATTTGCAATGGCAAACCTTGCTTCCCAGACGTTTGGAAGGAAGTTTCCTCTTATTTTGAAGCAGGCATCGTCGTTGCGCACAGTGCTACCAGCATGGATTTGAATGCGATTTGCCAGACGCTCATGCACTATCAGCTCCCCGTGCCTGAGATACACTATCTATGTACCTTGGAGCTGGCTAAAAAATACATACCGAAGAAAAGTGTCCCCAACTATACACTCCCCAGCCTATGCGACTATCTGGGCGTCCCTGTTCAACACCATCACAATGCGCTCGCAGATGCCCTGATGTGCCACGATGTATTCTTCGCCATGCTTTCTCGCTTTGGCTTTTACGCTGATGCCGCGAAGGTCTATCATCTCCCGGAAAAGCAATCGCCATGCTACCATGTATCCCATGAAGAGCGCCCTTTCCCTATTGATTTCGATGCATTCAGTTCTGGCGATATTTCGGGTCGAGCATTCCTCCTTACTGGTGACTTTGAATTTGGAACTCGGGCGAGCGTCGAAACTTACATAGAAAAGCGGGGAGGAATCATTAAAAGCGTCCCAAGCAAGCGGCTTGATTATCTTCTTGTTGGCAATTTAGGCTCTGAAAATTGGAAGTATGGAAACTATGGAACAAAAGTCGAAACCATTCTCGAATACCGCAGAAGCGGCCTGCCTGTAAAAGTGATTTCTGAATCGGATTTTTTCAACGCAATCATCCCGGAATATGCTGCTCCTGCCTTGGATTTTCTTTCGCCAGAGTCCGTCATGCAGGATATTCTTCGTGGCGAATTGTCTGAATTTGCCCCTCACTTATCCTTGGCTCCTTTGAAGGGTGGAAGCATCTCTTTCAAGTGTGTGAATACGCTCGCTTTCCGTTTCAATCCCAGCGCCGCAACCCCGTATGTGGAATTTCGGGAAACGGATATGCCCGAAGATGATGTATCCCAAATTGGGAAAAAGTACCAGCTCACCAAGCAAAAGCCCGCCTATTGGAGAATCACTGTTGATGCGACCTTCTCCTATAAGCTGTTCATAAAATACGCAAAATCCATCCTCAAAGACATACTGGATGGCATGAGTTATGCTTTCGCTTGCTGCGATCGTTTCATCGAGTGTTCCGATGCAAAGCGCTGTCTGTTCCCCAAAGATCAACACCACTTGGGTTGTTACTACCGCAGAAACCTACGTGCCGGGAAAATCTTCTACGGAAAGAACAAAAACTACTTTCCGCAAGATAAGACGGAAGATGAAGCGCCTTCTCTCCAAGTCTCCCAAGAAACGTTGGCTAAGATGCTAGATGCCGTTTTGCTGAACCCCGACCAAGCGCAGTGATAGACCTCCCTGCGCATTTTACAAAGGAGGCCAGTGTCCACATGAGCGAGATCGCCCTGTTTGAGCAAAAAGAGATTCGCCGGATATGGCAGGATGAAAAGTGGTATTTCTCGGTGGTAGATGTCGTGGCTGTTCTGACAGACAGCGCCGATCCAAGGCAATACATCAAAAGGATGCGCGCCCGTGATTCTGAATTGTCTGTCAACTGGGGTACAATTTGTACCCAGGTTCAGATGATTGCCGCCGATGGGAAGCGCAGAAAAGTACAAGCTGCCGATGCGGAGGGACTTTTGCGCATCATCCAGTCGATCCCTTCGCCGAAGGCGGAGCCGTTCAAGCGCTGGCTCGCCGCTGTCGGCGCGGAGCGCATCCGGGAAATATCCGACCCGGAGATCGCGGCCACCCGCGCCCAAGAGCTTTACCGCAAAAAAGGTTATCCCGATGATTGGATAGCCCTGCGTGCGCGCGGCATCGCTACGCGCGCCGAACTTACCAACGAATGGAAAAACCGCGGCATCGACGAAAGCAGCGATTACGCCATCCTGACCGCCGAGATCAGCAAAGCGGCCTTCGGCATGACGCCTTCGGAATACAAGCGCCTTAAAGGGTTGAAATCGGAAAATCTGCGCGACCACATGACCACGCTGGAGTTGCTGTTCACCGAGCTGAGCGAGGCCGCCACAACAGAGATCGCCCGCAATGACGATGCGCAGGGCATGGTGGAAAACACGGATGCCGCGCGGCGCGGCGGAAAGATCGCGGGAGACGCGCGCGAGAATCTTGAACGCCAGACGGGTCGAAAAGTTTCCACGCCGGGAAACTATAAGCATTTGTCGGCACGCCGGCAAAAGAAGTTGCCCGAAGGCGAATCATAGCCGCGCCTGCGGAACGGCGAACGCTCCTCGGGCATTGCCGTTCCCATTTCGTCCCCAGCGACTGCATAGAATCTATCAATCACTTGCTTCCGCTACGGCGGGAAACCGAGAAACCAGGAGGCCCTATGTCCAAGCTCTATTGCATGTATCTCCGCAAGTCCCGCGCCGATCTGGAGGCCGAGGCACGCGGCGAAGGCGAAACGCTGTCGCGGCATCGCCGCACGCTCACCGAGTTGGCCATCCGCATGCACCTGCCGCTCGGAGAGGTCTATGATGAGATCGCCACCGGCGAAAGCATCGCCGCCCGCCCGCAGATGCAACGGATGTTGGCCGATATTGAGGCCGGCATGTGGGCTGGCGTTTTGTGCATGGATGTAGACCGTCTTGCCCGTGGCGACAGCATCGATCAGGGCATCATCTCGCAGACGTTCTTATACTCCAACGCCATCATCATCACGCCCGGAAAAACGTATGACCCGCGGAACGAAAGCGACAGCGAGTTCTTCGAGATGAAGATGTTCTTTTCGAGGCGTGAATATGCGCAGATCCGCAAGCGCCTCCAGGCCGGGCGCATGCGCTCGGTGCTGGATGGGCGCTACATGGGCACCCGCCCGCCTTATGGCTACAAGCGTGTGAAGATACAGGGCGACAAGGGGTGGACGCTGGAGATCGTGCCGGAAAAGGCCGAGATCGTGCGCATGATATACGACTGGTATGTAAATGGCATGGATGGACGTCCCGTCGGCTGTGGTGCCATCGCTACGCGCCTCAATGACATGGGCCTGCGCACGGATATGGGGAACCGATTCGACCCAAGCTGCATACTGAACATCATAACAAACCCCGCCTACATCGGCATGGTGAGATGGAATCAGCGCACTACGGTCGTCTCGCTCCAGAACGGGCAGCGAATAAAATCCCGGCCCAGGAGCGATGAACCTATCATCGTGCGCGGCCTGCACGCGCCGATCCTCACGCAGGAGATCTACGACGCCGCGCAGGAACGGCATGCCGGTCGCTACGTGCCCAAGACGCCGGAAACGCTGGCGCTGTCTAACCCCCTCGCCGGTCTGGTCGTTTGCCATGAGTGTGGCCATACATTGCAACGCAAGCCCTCGCCGCGTGGATGCTGGATCTTCTGCCCCACGCGCCGCTGCAAAACCATCGGCATCCTGGAGGACGTGTTTGAGCGCGCCGTCCTCGAACATCTGCAGAACTGGCTTGTTACGTATTCGGATGAAAACGCTCCTTCTGCGCCTGCGAAAAACGCCGCCGACGCTGTTGCCGAACAACTCCAGCGCCAGAAGCAAACGCTTCAAACGCAGCTTTCTCGCCTCTACGATCTGTTGGAGCAGGGCGTATACACGACGGAGGTCTTTCTTACCCGACAGCGGGAGTTGACCGAACGATTGTCCGCGCTGGAGGAAAAGCTCGCCGCCGCGCAAAAGCCGCCTGAGCTGGATATGGAAGCCTGCATCCGACAGGCGCTCCCGCGCGTCAAAGCCGTGCTGGACGCTTACCCACTGGCCGAAACCGCTGCCGAAAAGAACGCCCTGCTGAAATCCGTAATTGAAAAGATAGATTACCAGAAAACGAAGCGAAGTACCCGCTGGCAAAACTCCTTGGACTTCCTGCAAATGACGATTTACCCCCGCGTACCGGCGGGGGAAATACAGAGATAGCATCGCGTGTAAGACGAATTTTTCTCCTGATGTTATCTTTCTATCTTGAAGCCATGGAAAAGGGGCGCGTTTCCTCGCGCCCCGTCAGTCCTACTTTCCAGATGTATCAGCCATGCGCACAACTGTATTTATATAATATCATAATGCTTTTATGCCCTCAAGACGATTTTTAATGCAACTTATGCAATAAAAAATCAGGCGGAGCGATCGCCCCGCCTGCCGGTGATCATTTGTCCGTTTCTTCCTCGGTTTCCTCAGTCGTAATTGTTACTATATTAAATTGTTCCGCCACCGCCGCCTCGATTTCCGCTCGGTCGGCGGTAAAGCCGCGTTTCTCCAGCTCTGCAATTACATAGTCCAGCTTTTCCGCGCCTTTGCCTGCTCCGTAGAGCTGTTCGGCAGCGTAGACCAACGTCCTGACCGTGGCGCTCAAAAGCGCCTGCTGGCTCTCGGTCGTGCGCGCCTTTATCCACGGCACCAGCTTGTACGTCACCAGCGCCGCCAGCAGCGCGATGATTGCCTGAAAGATGGGGGTCAAATCAATGTTCATACGTATCCTCCTTTACAGCCTGTCCACCAGAAATTTGAGCACGTATCCAACGATGCCACTGGCCAGCGCGGTAATGATGGTCAACCGCACCTTTTCATAGTTGGCCATGGGTTTTGCCTTTAACTCATCGACGTCCTGCCGCACGGCGCGCACGTTTTTCTCTATGCGTTCCTGTCCCTCGGCCAGCGTCCCAACATTGGCCGTCAGCTCCCGCATGGATTCGATGAGCGCGTCTTGCTTGTCGAGGCGGTTGAAGATCGTGTGGATCTGCTCGCGCGTGCCCGCTTCAAACTCGCGCAACTCGACGATGTTGCGCGTGATCTCTGTCTGCTCCATGTGCTATGCCACCACCTTCGCGTATTTCCCCGACACCCAGAGGATGCGCCCTCCGGCCAGCACGGGCACCCAGTTATCTTCGTTGGCGTAGGTGAGTTTGTCTCCGCTCTTCGCCACGCCCGCCTTGTCGTAGGCCGTGCCCGGCCCGGTGCGCAGCCAGGCGTCGCCGCCGGAGATGAGTACGTTGCCGGTCGCAGGCTTGTCCTCTGCCTCGGGCACGTCTTCCTCCACTTCCAACGCCAGCAGCGCCGCGTAGCTATCCGGGCCGAACTCACCATCCACCAAAATATGCGCGTCCTTCTGGAGCGCTTTGACGGCAGACGCCGTGTTCGGGCCATACTCGCCGTCGATCTCGCCCGGGTTGTAGCCAACGGCCTTCAATCTGCGCTGGAGATCTTCGACATCCTTGCCCTCGCTGCCGTTCCTCAGGATGCGCGCGCCCAGCGGCACGGAGGGCTCTTCCACCGCGCCGTCGTATCGGTCGCCGTTGGTCAGTACCACGGCGGTGTGGCCCTTCGTTTTGGTCACGAGGATGTCCCCCGCACCGAGATAGTCGTCCTGACTGGTGTACTTGCTGGACGTGAATTTCACGAACTCGCCCGTGTCCATGAGATACGCGGCCTCCGTCGCCGTGTAGAAATCGCGCGCCATGATGCCGGCGTAGGCGCAGCATACGCGCACCAAGCGCGCGCAGTCCGTCTCGCACTTCACCGTGGCTTTGGCCGGGTCGTAGCCCTTATCCTTCACCGCGTTCCACAGCGTCTGGTTCTGGTACTGGTCGTAGCCGATGTTGTCGTTCACGCAGGCTGCGCGCATTGCCTGGGCGATCTTCGCCGCCTTGATAGGGTCTTTCGCCCGCAGCACCACCCAGCCCTTGGAGTGCTTGTACCAGTTCTGCGTCGATACCTCTTTGCCGGTCTGGTCGCCGGCCTTGCCGCCATGAGCTCTGCCGTTTTCGTCGATGCGTGCGCTGCCGATCAATACTGCCATAGATTTATCCCTCCTGTTGCTCCTTATATCGCAAACGGGCGCCTTGTAGGGCGCCCGCCTGACGTCATGTCTTGGTGTATTTGATGACCACAAAGCCAGAAACGTATGTGCGAGATGTCGTAGCGATGATCACGGCGTTTGTGGCCTTATTGTACTCAAGCCCGATTTGGTAGTTCACATTCTGCGTTTTGGGTGCAGGGATGACGAATGCATATCCGTTGTAATTTGCCGATCCATACAGCATGCCGTGCATATCCAGCATCTGGTATAGACCCGAGACACCCGTTGCCACCGACTGATCATTTGCGTTCTTTGCGCCAACGGTGAGCACTTTTTGATAGATCGTCTTGCCATCGATCCATTTATCACCCGTGTCCATTTCAGCAGTCGTATACGTGATCCCCAAATTCTTGCGCGCCTCTGCTGCCGTTGTCGCCCCGGTGCCGCCATTGGCGATTGGGACAGGCGTAGACATGCCCGCGTGAAACACCCTGAACGCATAATAGCTTCCATCGACGACGTCGCGCAGGAGCAGGGCGTTGTCGCGGCTGGGTGCGTAGCTCGCGTTGCGTACCTCCAACATCCGACGATTATTCCCTGAGCTATCATCCCAGGAAGAAAACGACGATGCTCCAGCGTAGCTTCCCTCAAACACGGTGCGGAACTCCGTGCCATTGTAGGTGGGCTGCAAGTATAAAGAGGGATACAAGCTATTCTGGATGTAGAGATTTCCTGTCATGGTGTCGCCGGAACGCTTGACAGCCCCGATGTTTGCACAAGCTGCGGAGGCGTTCTTGGCTCCTGTCCCGCCCTGCGAGACTTCCAGCGCGGTATTGAGCTTCACTGGCCATCCGAAGGTCACAGTGTTGTCCGCCCCCGCCGCCGTGCCGAATCCCACGGCCTTGCCGCCCTTTTTTACATGCATCACATAAGCGGCTGATGGGATGGTGAGGCTGTATGTCGATACTGTGCCAACCGTATCCGTCAACGTGAGGACAACATCATAACTGGCATCTACCGCAAGGCTGCCAGCGCCGATGATGGCCGCTGTGCCGCTTGTGAGCGTAGCGGATGTAGAGTAACTCCCTCCAACTTGCTTCATCGTCAGGCGACAGGTGACAGCATTGCTGCCGCTGAGTGTGGAGCGTCCAAAAGTCGCTCGGACGCGGGCGTAGGTGCCATTGACATCATCGCGGGTTCCGGCGCTGTTGCAGCGGTAGCCTTCAACGCTGCTGAAATACGGCGCGGCATAATTATAGACCGAAAACGTGGTGGTTTTGGTCGCCGTTCTGCCTCGGGAGTCCGTTACCTTGGCGGTGACGATCACAGCGCTGGTGGCGTAGAGATAGTCCGTGGTAAAACTGGACGCAGAAGAGCTGCCTACGTTTGGGGTTGTGGTTATGGAGTAGCTTTTGATCATCGAGCCATGCACTCCCGCTGCGCCGTTGATCTTGAGCAACGCCTTGCTTTTGCCGTAGACATAGATACCCCATCCATTGATGATCGCATTATCATTGACTGGCGCTGCTGAGACGCTGGAAATCGTCGGCACTACCGACGCAGGCGCGGTAATCGTAAATCCATAGCTGTACGAGCCTAGGGAAGCCCCGGTAGTGTCTATCGTCTCCAGCGTTGCCGTAGCCGCGCCCGACGTAGCGTTGGGGATGGCGGCAAGCCACGAAAGCGGGATGGTGTATGAGGCGTAAGTTGTTCCTGCCGCGATATTTTGTGTGGCCGAATGGCTGCCGAATTTCCACGTCACCTTGTGCGTGTAGCTGGAATTGTAGGCCGTAATGTTGAGCCTTGCCGTGCTACCCGCCGCAACACTGGTGGCTGCCATCGAGCCATCGCTTTGCAGGTACTCATATGTGAGCGTGATCGATGCCGAAGAGATACCCAGATAATCGTAGCAATACCCACCACTATATGTGCCGCGCGTCCTGGGCACGTAGATGCACAGCACGCGGTTCCCCTCTGAGAGGTAGCTGCGGATGGTATTGAACAGCCCGGAATTAGTGCCCGCGTTGAACGTGAGTGTTACTGTGCGCCCGTAGGCGTCGCCAACGCTAATCGCGCCTATGGACGCGCCGCGGATCGTCCCCGAGATGGTATTACTGGTAGCTTTATAGAATGTCAGGTTCTTCGTCGAAGAGCCGCCGGCACGCAAGAACGTCACGCGAAGTTCAAGCTGTGAGATCGCAATGTTGGAGAAGTTCAGTTCTGATAGGCCCGCGAATCGAATCGCGCCTTCATAGCGCGTGCCGCCGTACACGCCTTGGCGTGCCTTGCCGTTCGTCCACGCTCCGCCGGAGCGGTAAGCGAGTTGATCCGCGTTGACCGTATAAGTCGCCATTTTGCGCACCTCCTATCCACGCCACTTGAAACCAACGCCTGTGGGAGTGGTTACGATGTCGAGGTAGCCGTTGGCATCTGTACCAATGGAGATCTGTTCCACGGCTTCCAAACGGGTCACATAGAGCTTATTGTCAGAAAAATAGGCCAGCTCTGCGCCGGCCTGCACAAATGACAGGCGCGTGTTCGTCAGCCGCATTTTTACGCTCGATTCCGAGCTGCCCATATCCAAATAGGGCGCGCCATCTTCCTCGCCGAACTGGAAATACGAGAACATCTGAGCAATGCCGTTCTCGGCTGAGGCGAGACGATTGAAGGTCAGGGTAAGATCAGAATTTGTTTGAGAAAGCTCGCTGCGTATCAGTTCAATGTCTGCCAGCACCGCGAGGAACGCCTCCGTGCTGGCAAACTGCTCAGACAGTCCCAGCGCGTCAATTACGCTCTGCACGCGCTCATCGAGGCCGCCATCTAACCCTTCCACGGCCTCGGTCAGCTGGCCGAGCGTTTCGGAGGTTTCCTCCGGGGCAGCGCTCCATGACGTCGCCACGCTGCCTTCTTCCAGCTTCACCTTGCGGAAAATGACCGTCACGCCGGTAGTCGCGCCACTTACACCTGCGTAGAGGAATAACGCCCAGTTGCCTTCTGATGTAGGCAGCGTGAAGGACGCCGATTGTTTTCCATACGTAAAATCCAGCAGGCCACTTGCATGCACACTTCCATCTGTGCGGTTGACTACCTTCCAGGTCACACCCGCCGCCTGTCCTTCGGAAAGGGCGACTTCGCGCACGGAGAACGTGTATGTCATGCCCGGTTCCAGCTCATCCGCAGCTATCCAGTAGCTGTCATCGCTGTCGGCTACCAGCGTGTATGTCTCACTCCCTTGGATAAGATTGACCCCACCAATCTCAATGTCCGCGATGGCATCGCCAACATTCTGCGTGATGACGCCCCGAATGGACGTATTGCTCGAAAGGTCGAGCGTTTCGCCAAAGTTTGAGGCAACATGATCCGTCGTGACTGCCCCAGCCTTGATCTTTGAGGCGTCCACAGATTCCGCCGCCAGCTTTTCCGTTGTCACCGCGCCCGCCGCGATGTTATTTGCCAGAATAGTCGCGGCGGCAATCTCCGTTGATGTGATGGCTCCGGCCACGATCCTATCTGCTGTGATGCTGCGCTGCGTCAGTGATCCGCCGTCAATGGTAGACTGCGAAAGCTGCGGCGTGCCGTTGGCTTCGTTGATGGCAAAAACAAGGGACTGTTCGCTGCCTACAATAATGAGCCGCTCAACGGACAGCGTGCCTGTGGTAATGCGGTTGGCAGACAGTTCGACGATCTTGGCGTCGGTGATGGAAGCGTCGGCAATTTGTGCCGTCCCCACCGCGCCTTGCTGAATCAACGCCGTGGTTATAGCACCGAGCGCGATCTGCGCCGTGCCAATGGTGGCATCAGCGATTTGGACGTTGGTGATCGTCGCGTTTGCGATTTGAGCCGCAGTTACAGCCAAATCCTGTATTTTTGCCGTTGATATTGCCGCATCCTTGATCTTCGCCGTGCCGATGGCAAGGTCGTCAATGCGCGCCTCATCCACGGCCAGAAGCGCGATTTTCGCACGGGTAATGGCTGCATCTTCGATATGTGCGGACTGGATCACAGCGGCTGCTACCTTGGCGGAGGTTATCGCTGCGTCAGCGATCTTCGCCGTCGTGACCACCGCATCGGCGATCTTTGCGGTGGTTACAGCTAGGTCTGCGATCTGCGCAGTGTCGATCTCAGCGGTTGAAAGGTATGCGGCGGCGATTCTGGCAACGTCTGCTTGCAGACTTCCCACCATTGCCCAATCGATGTCCGCTTTGGATATGTTGGCCGTGGTCAACTGCGCCGTGGCAATGGAGGCAACCGCGGCATAGAGCGCATCCGTGGTCACTGAATCCGCTACCAACTCGGTGATGTAGGCTTTCAACGCATTGATGGCGTTGGCGGATAATTGTTCCACTGCAGCCGTATCGATATGCGCCAACTTCACGCAAAGATCCCGTATCTGCGCCGAACCTACTGCGCCATTTGCCAGCTTTGTACCCCGCACGCTCTGATCTGCAATTTGATAGCCGTAAACGGTCGTGCTCAACTCAACAAGCTCTCCAAGCGACACACTGATGTAGTGCTTTCCCAGGGCATCCCACTTGTATGCCGTAACGCGCATAGCTGCGTCAATGTCCGCCTGTGTAGCCACTACGCGCACCGTGTCGTATAGATGCACTGCTTGCAGGTCAGCGTATTTCGCATATTCTGGCGTTTCTCCCAAAGCGATAAAATCTACATCCAGTTCCGCCGTGGGCAAATCTATACCATCGTCAAAGTCCTTCTCCGCCAACTGCACGAGCTTTGCTCGCGCCTGCGCTGCGTTCTCCACCCCCTCTTCGCCCACGCGCACATCATACTCAATGGCGCGGGCGTGGATGATAGGATATTCGCCGATCCTCGGGCTGTCGAGATAGATAGTATCGTTGAGGAGCAACGGCTTCCCCTCTTTGTCTTGCCCTATAGGGATGATGCGAGTGACGATGTCATCTGTATCCGTGGTCAGCGTCGCCCCCAGCAGATTTTTGCCGTGGCGGATGGTCACGCCCGTCTCGCGCGGTAGGTCCGGCAGGAGCCAGATGTCGAAGTTGTCGCGGATGAGCCGCCCATTCGTCTGCGGCAGCACGCCGTCGTCCGGGTCGAGCAGGCACTCCACCAGCCCGCGGCGGGTGTACTCGCCCGTCACCGTGCCCGTCAGCTGGCTATGCACGGTAAAGCCGTGCGGGTCGAGCGCGCGCTCGAAGAGCTCCTCCACCACCGTGTTCGCGGC
>ENA-ORNG01000378-ORNG01000378.1-human-gut-metagenome-genome-assembly--contig:-NODE-378-length-40082-cov-4.560821_pt1 | contig 40082 bp, 38 predicted proteins | sample MGYA00242113_ERZ509018 | MGnify/ENA primary metagenome ERZ509018 (study PRJEB26280, sample SAMEA2338711) | human gut metagenome | biome: human gut; feature: human-associated habitat; material: faeces... | reverse complement strand
TTTTATTACATAAGAGGCCTGGATAAAAATATGTTGTAGATTTTGTGAAATTTTACTTCAATCCTATTGACAATATAATCTGCATGGTTATAATAAATAATGTTAGCACTCGATAGAGATGAGTGCCAAAGGTACGAAAGCAAATATTAAATTTTATGGAGGTATATATAATGATCGGTATTAAGCCATTAAGTGACAGAGTTGCCATCAAGAAACTTGAGGCAGAAGAAAAAACACAGGGCGGATTAATTTTAACAAGTTCAGCTAAGGAAGCACCGCAGGTAGCTGAGGTAGTTGCCGTAGGTCCCGGCACTAAAGATGAGCCTATGGAACTTAAAGTTGGAGATAAGGTAGTATTCCCTAAATACGGCGGTACAGAGGTTAAATATAACGGAGAAGAATATACTATTTTGCACCAGAGCGATATTCTGGCAATTATTGAGTAATCAGGAGGGGATTTAAAAATGGCAAAGGAAATTTATTACGGAGAAGAAGCGAGACGCAAATTACAGTCAGGAGTAGACCAACTGGCTGATACAGTTAAAATTACCCTTGGACCAAAGGGACGCAATGTACTTATAAGCAAAACTTTCGGTTCACCGCTTATTACCAATGACGGTGTAACTATAGCAAAAGAAATAGAACTGGAAGATTCAGTAGAAAATATGGGAGCTCAGGTCGTTAAGGAAGTAGCCTCCAAAACTAACGATGTAGCAGGTGATGGAACTACTACAGCTACACTTTTAGCTCAGATTATAATTAAAGAAGGTTTCAAGAATGTGGCTGCCGGAGCCAACCCTATGGAACTGAAAAAAGGTATCCAGGGCGCTGTAGACGTTGCTGTTGAAGAAATCGGCAGATTGGCAAAGCCTGTTGAAACTAAGGAGTCCATCGCTCAGGTAGCATCAGTTTCAGCAGCTGATGAAGAAATAGGTCATCTGATTGCTGAGGCTATGGAAAAAGTAGGCAAAGACGGCGTTATAACTGTAGAAGAATCCAAGAGCATGGGAACTACTCTGGAAGTAGTTGAAGGAATGCAGTTTGACAGAGGATACCTTTCAGCATACATGGTTTCCGACACAGAAAAAATGGAAGCCGTTATGGAAAATCCATTGATCCTCATAACCGATAAGAAGATTTCCAGCATCCAAGAACTGGTTCCAATCCTTGAAAAAGTAATGCAGCAGGGACGTAAGCTCCTGATAATCGCTGAGGATATTGAAGGCGAAGCTCTTGCAAACCTGGTTGTAAATAAATTAAGAGGCGTAATCGACGTAGTAGCTGTTAAGGCTCCTGCTTTCGGCGACAGAAGAAAAGCTATGCTGGAAGATATCGCTATCTTGACAGGCGGTACCGTAATAGCCAGCGACCTGGGTTACGAACTTAAGGAAGTAACCGTTGATATGCTGGGAACTGCAGCGACTGTGAAAGTTGACAAAGAAAACACAGTTATCGTAAGCGGAGCAGGCAGCAAGGAAGACGTTCAGGCAAGAATAGGAAGCATTAAGACTCAGATTGAAGAGACAACCTCAGAGTTTGATAAGGAAAAACTTCAGGAAAGACTTGCTAAGCTGTCAGGCGGCGTGGCAGTTATTAAAGTCGGCGCTGCAACTGAAACAGAACTTAAAGAACGTAAACTGAGAATAGAGGACGCTCTTAACTCCACTAAAGCAGCCGTTGAAGAAGGTATCGTTTCCGGAGGCGGCGTAGCTCTCGTAAATACTATCGGCGCAGTTAAGAAATACGTTGAGACTCTTGCAGGCGACGTTAAGACAGGCGCTCTCATCATCGAGAGAGCTTTGGAAGAACCTGTTCGTCAGATCGCAGAAAATGCCGGAATCGAAGGAAGCGTAGTAGTTGCAGAAGTTAAGAAGAGCCAGGCAGGCGTAGGATTCAACGCAGCTACTGAAGAATATGTCAACATGATTGACGCAGGTATCGTTGACCCTGCAAAGGTTACAAGATCAGCTCTCCAGAATGCGGCATCAGCATCAGCAATGCTGCTCACTACAGAAGCAGGCATCGTAGATATCAAAGAACCTGCTCCTCCTGTAGCGGCGCCTAATATGGGCGGCATGGGCGGAATGATGTAATTCTCAATTTCGATTGCCGACGTGAGATACAGATATTTTAAATAAAAGGATCCCCGAAGAACATTTCGAACTTCGGGGATTTTTTCTGGCGCGGGAGATTCGGACGGCGGGGCCGGGAGCCTCTAGGGGTTGGAAATTGCTGGGGACTGCCGGGACCCGTGGAAGCCGGAATACCTTTTCGATGAATATGTCGTATATGTCCTATGGCGCATATACGGGTATTGGGTATATAAACTCGTATTTCAAAAAAATGTTGTCTAAAATTACTTTTATTGAAATTTTAGACAACATTTCTGATAAGACAACAAACAAGAGAGAATCCTAGCAACAATGATTGTTGCAATTACCTTGACGAATGAGTGAAAATAAGTCGAACATTGTCTAACACTGTCGGAATAAGATAAAAATTTAAGCTTGTTAAAGACATATACCCCCCTGTTATTTAAAAGATGTTGTATGATTTTGCGATTTTGAAGAAAAAAGACAACATCGCAGACAATAACGCATGACAACATCGCAAGTAACATCGCAGGCAACATAAGCGAGCAAAGGCAAGGACAGACTGGTATATCTATTGCAAGCCTACATAAATGAAACGTATGCTTTCTCGCATTTAATTCGCATTGAAAATGTGTGTTTTCCCTTTAAATCCTCTTGCCAAAAACCATAAAATAAGATACAATATACGAAAATATAAAAGGACGGCAGGACTTTTCGGCCGTCTATTTCTATAGATAGTCGCAATAAAGAAGGGAGAAAAAATGGCATACTATTTTGATGAACCATCGAGAACCTTTAACGAATACCTTCTTGTGCCGGGATATTCCAGCAAGGAGTGCAGGGTTGAAAACGTTTCATTAAAGACACCTATAACAAAATTTAAAAAAGGACAAGAACCGGAAATTACTATGAATATTCCATTGGTTTCCGCCATAATGCAGGCCGTTTCCGATGATAAGATGGCTGTTGCATTGGCGAAAGAAGGTGGAATATCTTTTATTTTTTGCTCGCAGACTATAGAAAACCAGGCAGCGATGATAAGACGCGTCAAGGCCCACAAAGCAGGATTTGTGACCAGCGATTCCAATCTAAGACCTGACCAGACTTTAGCAGACGTTTTGGAGCTGAAAGCAAGAAAAGGACATAGCACGATCGCCATAACTGATGACGGCACAGCTGAAGGAAAGATATTGGGACTTGTTACCAGCCGTGATTACCGAGTAAGCCGTATGTCACCGGATACAAAGATAAGTGAATTCATGACGCCTTTTGACAAGCTCATATACGGAAAAACAGGAATTACGCTGAGCGAGGCCAACGACATACTTTGGGACAACAAGCTTAACGCTTTGCCTATAATAGACGATAATCAGAGATTGACCCATTTTGTCTTCAGAAAGGACTATGATTCGCATAAGTCAAATCCAAACGAGCTTTTAGACGCTCATAAGCGTTATATCGTAGGCGCCGGTGTCAATACAAGAGATTTTGAACAAAGGATTCCGGCTCTTATAGAGGCAGGAGCCGACTTGCTGTGCCTGGACAGCTCAGAAGGATACAGCCAGTGGCAAGCGGACACCATCGCCTGGGTACGCGACAGATACGGAGATTCGGTCAAGATCGGTGCAGGTAATGTGGTCGACGGAGAAGGATTCCGCTTTTTAGCTGAGGCAGGAGCTGATTTTATCAAGATTGGCATCGGAGGTGGTTCCATATGTATCACTCGCGAACAGAAGGGCATAGGAAGGGGACAAGCTACAGCTGTGAGAGATGTGGCAGCAGCCAGAGACGAATATTATAAGGAAACAGGTGTATATGTTCCTATATGCTCCGATGGCGGAATAGTATACGATCATCATATGACGCTGGCCCTGGCCATGGGAGCTGATTTTATCATGCTTGGAAGATATTTCGCTCGTTTTGATGAATCTCCGACCAATAAGCTCAATGTAAACGGCAATTATGTTAAGGAATATTGGGGCGAAGGTTCCAGCAGAGCCAGAAACTGGCAGCGTTACGATTTGGGCGGAGATCCTAGAATGAAATTTGAAGAGGGCGTGGACTCGTATGTTCCGTACGCAGGTTCATTGCATGATAACGTAAATCTTTCTTTGACGAAAGTTAAATCTACCATGTGCAATTGCGGAGCGCTCAGCATTAAGGAACTTCAAGAAAAAGCAAAACTGACTTTAGTTTCTGCTACTTCTATCGTAGAAGGCGGAGCTCATGACGTAATACTCAAAGATGCATCAAATAACGTGATAAAATAAAAGACAAAATAATGCAGGCAGTATACAATGCAGGCGATATCGTTTTAATAGGAGGGAAATATAAGATGGATACCAATAAGCGTCCGGAAAGCATGGAGCGTATAACTACGCCTCAGCTTGCAGAAGCTTTCATAGAAGAACAAATAGAAGCAATCAAGAAGCAAGTAGGAGATAAAAAAGTTCTGCTGGCTCTTTCTGGCGGCGTAGATTCGTCAGTAGTAGCAGCGTTGCTGATAAAAGCTATAGGGCAGCAGCTGGTTTGTGTGCACGTAAATCATGGACTTTTGCGCAAAGGCGAGCCGGAGCAGGTTGTTTCTGTTTTCCGCGATCAGATGAACGCAAATCTGGTGTATGTGGATGCTGTCGATAGATTTTTAGACAAGCTGGCAGGAGTAGATGACCCTGAAACTAAGCGCAAGATTATAGGCGCTGAGTTTATCAGAGTTTTTGAAGAAGAAGCCCGCAAACAGGACGGAATAGAATTCTTGGCTCAAGGCACTATTTATCCTGACATTTTAGAGAGCGACGGAGTCAAAGCTCACCACAATGTAGGAGGACTGCCTGAAGATTTGCAATTTGAACTGGTAGAACCGGTAAAGCTGTTGTACAAAGACGAAGTCCGCGTAGTAGGCAAAACACTTGGCCTGCCTGACAGCATGGTATACCGTCAGCCGTTCCCTGGACCGGGCCTTGGCGTCAGATGCATCGGAGCTATTACAAGGGACAGGCTGGAAGCAGTAAGAGAAGCGGACGCCATCGTCAGAGAAGAAATAGGAAAGATGGAAACACTTCCTTGGCAGTATTTCGTAGCTATCCCTGACTTTAAATCCACAGGCATAAAAGACGGAAAAAGATATATGGGTTGGGCTGCTGTCATAAGAGCTATCAATACAGTGGACGCTGTAACTGCAGAATCTGTTGAAATCCCGTTTGACATGCTTTGCAGAATGCGCGACAGGATCATAGCTGAAGTGCCCGGCGTTAACAGAGTGCTTTGGGATGTTTCTAACAAACCGGTTTCTACGATAGAGTGGGAATAACGAAATATAAAGGAATAAATCCCGAAAACATTGAAATTTCAGTGTTCTCGGGATTTTTACTTTTGATTTTGACGCACTTTTGACGCATTGACATTAATTGTTGCTATAATATTTACCGTTGTAAGCCGTATGATAATTGATTTCCTTCTTTGAAACAGTCTTCATAGTATTCTATAGAATCGGAATTCAAAAAACACGACCCTGCAACGCATGTGTTACCCACATATTGTTCTTGTCCATCAATAACTGTCTTTATTGGGGCCTTTGTAGCTTTTTCTAAATCGGGCATGCATAGGCGAAATAGTCTTAACGAGTTCAACTCACCAAGCTTATCAAGATGCTTTTCCCTAAGTTTACGAAGAATAGATTTTATATAGTCAAATACGTATTTGCCAAAGTCAAGTGCTTCTTCTTTTGAAGCTAGTTTTCCTTTGTGAACGACTTGATTTCTTAAAGTAACTTTATTTTTGTCAAGAAAACATGGAAGCTCATTAAAGTGTAATGAGTATAGAAAGTAAAATGCACCGAGCTGTCTTTCTGATTGATTACTAACTTCTTTCCAAAGTTTATTAAAGTCTATATCAAGTGCATTACTCAACATCATTACTTCAATAGCATATTCAAGAAATCGTTCTAGAGCTGCATTATATGTTGAAATTGCTTCTCTATAATAACCATCCATAATGCAGTAGGTTGCTTGTTGAAAAAGCAATTCGTACAATTCAAAACTTAATGTAAGTCTTGTAAGGTGGCCTTTTTCGCAAGTGAACTCTAAATACGGCCACTTATCTAATTCTATCATTGGATATTCCCAATATGGGTAGGAGGGAATATACGGTAGGGTTTTATCCTTATCTTGCTCTTGCCCATTGCTGAAACATTGCATACATGAAACTTTTATTTTCAAGGGGTTCACCACCTTACTTCTATTTTTTGTTATATATCACAGATTCAGGATAAGTGTTTTTCCACTCTTCATATTCTTCTTTTGTCATGGAGCTATCCTTTAATTTAGAGAAGGCTTCACCCCAATCTGTAAGTCTGCTTCTTAAATCCGATCCTGCAGGGAATGTAATGTATGTGGCTCCCGGTTCGCATACAAGTGTTGCATCATATTCTTCTTCCAACGCAAATAGAGTGTGCATTACTCCAATATATGATTCAATATCAGGGTTGGAAATAGCAAATGGGCTGATGTCGAGTGCCCCTGCAATTGCAGCCAGCTGTTTATCGGATGGCGTTCTGTTTCCAAGTTCATAGTTTCTAATGGCCGGTTCACTTAATCCGGCCATTTTAGCAAGTTCCTTCTGGGAAAGACCCCTCTCAGTACGGAACTTTCTTATTTTCTCGCCTATTTTCATTACAGTCACCTCAATTCTTTTCTTTTAACTATTATAACAGCAACAGTTCAATAATGAAACATTTTTTACATAATGGGGTTGACAGTTCAATAATGAACTGATAAACTAACCATAGTCAAAACAGTTCAAAAACGAACTTAAAGGAATAATTAATCTGAACAAAGGAGGTCACTAGAATGATAAATAACGAAAAAGGCGTAATCAGGGCGCCGGAGATTGCAGAAGTTTTGGAAGTATCCGAAGGATATGCCTACAGATTAATCAGACAGCTTAACAAGGAACTGCAGGAACAGGGCTTCCATACTGTATGTGGCAGAGTCAGCAGAGCGTATTTCGAAGAAAAATGCTGCTACAAGAAAAGTGTTTAGGGGGAGGTGATGCCATGGACAGGAACGTTTTTATCCAAGAAATCAAGCTTCGAAATGTAAGCGGACGCATAACCTACATCTCATCAACGGCTAAGCAGGAAAATCTATATGCCGTATATGAGACTACAGAGTGCGCGTTTTGGAATAAGCTTGCTAAGCAAAATCGAAAGGATTTTGTCAAGAGCGGCAGCAGTGGTGAATGTATTGAAGCAAGAGAATTAATCATCGCACTGCCGGAAGAACTGCAGCAGTATGAACCAAATGAATTGCTGCGTGAGTATGTTGATAGCTTCAAAAGCAGATACGGAGTAGAGTGCATTGCAGCACTTCACCATAACAAAAGAAAGACAAACTATCACATTCATCTGATATTTTCAGAAAGAAAACTGCTGGACGAACCGATAAGAAAGATTGCAACACGCAACATGTTCTATGATGAAAGTGGCAATCATGTACGAACAAAGAAAGAGATTCTATCCTCCGAAGGTGAACTGAAATCGGGTTGTAAGATAGTAAAAAAAGGTGAAGTGTACGAGAAAAGCTTCTTTGAAAAGAAAAATCCTTTCTTCAAATCCAAAGCGTTTACTGACGAGGTAAAGGAATTCTATGCCGGAAAGATGAATGAAAAACTGAAAGATTCTAATTACAAAATGCAAATATTCGATAAAGACGAACCATATCTTCCTCTGAAAAAGATTGGCAAGAACAATCCGAATGAGAAATTCATTAAAGAAAACAACAAGCAGCGACTGATATGGAATAAGAATGTGAGCGTTGCATTAGGTGAAGGGATTCCGGCAGAAATACTAAAGGAAGTAAAGCGTGTTGAGATAATTGAACCGATAAAAGAAGCAATGAGGAAACCTGAGACTGCAGGAATGGTAGTTCATATAATAGCAAGAGCAGTCAAAACGCTGATAAGATTTGTATCGGATTTAATCAGATACAACGCAGTTGATAAAGCTGTTCCCGGAACTGAAAAGTTCTATGAAGCACTTGATTACAGCAGAGCACCGATGAGAATTAGAAATAGTAAGGAAAAAGAGTGGGAGAGATAGGCAACGTGAAAACAAAATATAGATTTGATGAATATGAAGTAGGAATTATAATTAACGACCTGATTGAGCTGAGAAATCAGCTCATCAGGGAAGGCAGATATACAGATGCAGTGGATGAATTGTTGATAAAGTTGTGCAGATAATTTATGCAATAGAAAGTCTAACTATTAAAAGTCAAGACCTAAAATAAAAATTTTTGTATGAATTGCAGAAATGCATTTCAGATAAATCAGTACCTTGAAAACCGCATGACAAATAGAGCATCGTTTCCGGTGCTCAAAAAAGAGATACCTGGGCAAATTTTATGCTGCTCTATTGTAAAGCTGCTGTGATTTTTCCAGCCGATAAATAACCCGCACTAGTTTCTTGGCAGCATGGGATATGGCAACATTGTAATGCTTCCCTTCTGCACGTTTCTTAGTAAGGTAGGCGGCAAAGGTATTGTCCCATATACAGACATATTTTGTGGCATTAAACAGCGCATAGCGTAAATACCTGGAGCCACGCTTTTCCATATGGGAATAACTGCTGTCAAGCTGCCCTGATTGATAGGTAGAAGGCGAGAGCCCTGCATAAGCAAGTATCTTATCTGGTGAGCTGAAGCGGTTAAAGTCACCGATTTCGGCGATGATCATAGCACCCATCCGGTAGTTGATCCCGGGAATGGAAGTGATAGGGGAATGGATGCTGTCCATAATGGATTTGATAGAATCTTCTATTTCATTGATTTAAGAGGTTAGTTCCCAGATCAGCTTAATTGTGTGCTTTAATTCCAGCGATTTGGCAGGCATGTTGGAACCGATAGAAGTTCTGGCAGCATCCCGTATTTCGAGTGCTTTTTCCCTGCTGTAATGACCTTTCGAGGCATTTAGCAACAGCTTCGTCAAGTGGGTCAGATGACAGTCTGCAATCTTTCGGGCAGAAGGAAGTTCAGCAAGTAGAGTATACACGGATGCCATATGGAGAGTAGGAACAAGTTTTTCCAGTTCAGGGAAAAGGATGGTTACGAGTCTGGAGACGGAAGTTTTCAATTTTGCCCGTTCCTTTACCTTGTCAAACCTGTATCTGGTTAATGACTTAAGCTCTTCATTGTGATAAGATGTGTTCGAGTAGGACTGTAAGTTTACTCCGGACATCATCATAAGAGCAATCGTATGAGCATCTACTTTATCTGTTTTAGTCTGTCTGAGACTGAGGCTTTTGCGGAACAGATTAGTATGCAGTGGGTTGATGACAAAGGTGGGAAGACCTTTATCCATAAGAAATCCTAAGAGATTGTAATTGTAGTGTCCGGTGGCTTCCAGTCCTACTTTTACGTTAGAAAAATCATTTGTAAGGGAAGAAATCTTTTGGTAGAGGTTATGGAACCCATCGGAATTGTTAGAGATGGTGAATACGTTAAAGAGAGCCTCACCGTCTGAGTTCGTAATGAAACAGTCATGTTTGTCTTTTGCGACATCAATACCAACATAAATCATAGCAAATCTCCTTTGTATTATAGATTTGGTGCTGTTATAGAACCACAGGTGCTCTTTGCAGTTGTGAACTCGTTCTAAATAAACCGTCATGCGGTATCTAACTGATTAACAATCAACCAAAGAGACTGTGGCTGGACACTTTCTGAAACCATCAAAGTGGTAGCGAGGAAACACCAGTCCACAGCATCTTAACTATCATAGCCTTACCTGTAGAAAAGGTAAAGAAGGGCTATGAAAAATAGTATTTAGACCTTGGAGAGGGTCAATAAAAACTACTACTATATAATACGAGTGCGGAAAAGAAATATAGTATGCTGAAAATATTCAATTGAACAATTGTTCGATATGTGGTATAATGTAAAAAATCTCACGATATCGTTAGATTTGAAATATGTAATTTGGAGGAAACAAAGTGGCTGTATGCTATGAGAAGCTATGGGATATTCTTGATAAAAAGAATATGAAGCGAACAGATTTAAAGGAAGCAGCTGGAATCAGCTTTAATGTCCTAGCACGTTTAGGAAAAGAAGAAACAGTATCACTAGAAAGCATTGAAAAAATTTGCACAGCCCTTGATTGTAATATTGGTGAAATGATGGATGTTGTCACAGATAATCATTGTAGAAAACCGACCACAATAGAACTATTTGCTGGTGCAGGAGGGTTGGCATTAGGGGTTGAAGAAGCTGGCTTTGAAACACTTGGCCTTATTGAGTTTGATAAAGATGCAGCCGATACATTGAAATTAAACAGACCAAATTGGCGTGTAATCCATGACGATATTGCAAACATTTCAAAATTGGATTTAGAGGAATACTTTTCCATAAAAAAGGGAGAATTAGATTTATTATCTGGCGGAGCTCCTTGCCAGTCTTTTTCATATGCAGGAAATCGTCTGGGACTCGAAGATGCAAGAGGAACACTTTTCTATCATTATGCTAAGTTTTTAAACAAACTTCAGCCAAAGATGTTTCTTTTTGAAAATGTAAAAGGCTTAAGAAGCCATGATAAAGGAAGAACTTATAAGACAATATTGAGCATCTTCGAGCAAGAAGGATATACAATCACGGAAAATCAGATTAGAGTATTGAATGCATGGGATTATGGAGTTCCTCAGAAGAGAGAAAGATTGATTACTATTGGAATTAGAAACGATTTGGTTAATAGAATCCATTTTGAATTTCCGCAACCGCATGACTATAAACCAGTATTGAGAGATATATTACTTGATTGCCCGGAAAGTCCAGGTGTTAGCTATTCAGAATATAAAAAATCTATATTCGAGCTAGTTCCGCCAGGTGGCTATTGGAGAGATATTCCGGAAGATAAAGCAAAAGAATATATGAAAAGCTGCTGGGATATGGAAGGTGGAAGGACAGGTATATTGAGAAGATTAAGTTTAGATGAACCTTCTTTAACGGTGCTTACATCACCAAGCCAAAAACAGACGGACAGATGTCATCCGTTGGAGGCAAGACCATTTACAGTTAGAGAAAATGCAAGATGCCAGACATTCCCTGATGAATGGCAGTTTTGTGGAAGTATTAGTCAACAGTATAAGCAAGTCGGCAATGCGGTTCCTGTGAATCTGGCTTATGAAATCGCATTGAAGATCAAAGCAGGATTGGAGTGTTTGAAATGTGGGCATTAAACTTTATAACAGAGAAAGATTTTGAAACTCATGTTAAGGCAACCATCGAAAAGTATGGTGAAAAGTTGGACTCTTTTGATTTAAAGCGTTTCAATAAGAATCTGATTGATCCTGTAAAACTAATCTTCGATAAGACTGTATATCGTTCTACTTGGGAAGAGATAGTCAGTAATGAAATCTTTCGTCAAAGGGATAAGTCCAACAATAATGATATTGGATATTTTCATCAGAGAATCTTTCAGTACATTGACAATTGCGAAGTTCCACCAAACGGCGAGAGCGGAGGCTGGGATGTAATCTACAGAAATCCTAAGGGTATAGAGATTTCCGACGCAGGAAAAGTAAGTACTGTGTATGTGGAAATGAAGAATAAACATAACACAATGAATTCCGCTTCTGCAGGGAAAACATTTATAAAAATGCAAAATCAGTTGCTCAATGATGATGACTGTGCATGTTTTCTTGTAGAAGCAATTGCTCAGAGATCTCAGAATATTAAGTGGGAAACCACTGTAGATAAGAAAAAGGTTGGGCATAAACTTATCAGACGTGTCAGCATGGATCAGTTCTACGAATTAGTGACAGGAGAAGAGGACGCATTTTATAAAATGTGCATGGTTTTACCAGAAGTCATCGAAAAGGTTGTTAATACCATGGATGATGTTAGAGTTCCTGAAGATACGGTTATGTCTGAGTTAAGAGAATGGGCACAACATCTCGATGGAGCAACAGAGGACTTGTCCATTGCTATGGCAGTATATATGCTTGGATTTAGCGGATACAATGGGTTTTATTGAAAAAGAACAACAAAAGGGAGGGTTAAAATGGATTATAAGAACATGTCAGACTCAGAAATAGCAAATGTTATGGTTAACTACATTAATCGTGTAGCTAATCTAAAGAGAATTATTTCAAATTATATAGATGGATCTGATGGCAGAAGTATCCCTGCAGAGAGAATTAAAGCAGAATATGCTCAATTAAAAAGAGAAATTCGTGAAGATGCGGACTATTTAAATCTAGTTAGAAATCGTGATGATAGACTGATATATATGGGTGCTTTTCCCCAAGTATTAGAGAAGCTGTAGCATTTAGATTCACCGTTCCAATAAACCATAGAGTAGATCAGGAAATGTTCAATGCAGTTGCAGAGGCACATTATAAGCTTACAAAATACAAAACTTTTGAAGAATGGTTTTCTTTAATATAGAAGTGGAAAATTTATACGACTTTTCCAATGATTCAAGAGCATTTAAGTGCATATGAAATATATTCTGATAAATGAAATAAAAAAGCTGATAGGGTTAGAGAGTATGCAAGAATTATTTATATAGATGACATTCATTTGCAAATTATTTGAAAGGATACAGAATGGATTTATCGAAGCAATCAGGGATGGAATTAATACAGCTATATGGCGAATTGCTAAGTGAAATGCGTAGTAGAGAGTTGATACGGACAAAGAATGTCACTGGCGATTTGGGAGAGTATATAGTCATGGATTATTATAATAAAACTAAAGGATTGCCAAAGCTTCAGTTTGCACCACCATCTACTAAGAATATAGATGCTATTAGTGTTAATGGAGAAAGATATTCCATCAAATGCATAACAACAAATACAACGGGTGCTTTTTATGGGATAGAAAGGGATGCAAAAAAGGACGAAGTTAGGCCCCTGTTTGAGTATGTAGTCGTAATAAAACTAGATGAGAATTATCAGCCGGAGCTAATTATACAGGTAGACTGGGAAACTTTTTTTAAATACAAGCATTGGCATTCTAGGATAAATGCATATAATTTGCTGATTACAAAAGCTTTGTTAGAAGATGCAGAAGTAATCTATAAAAAACATAGAGTTGGAACAAGATAAAAAAGCCTCAAAAGGAATGAAGGAAATGGATGAATTAAAACTACAACTAAAAAACTGCTATGGAATACAAGAGATGAAATCACAGATTGATTTCTCTAATAATAACGTTGCTATTATATATGCACCAAACGGCACAATGAAATCTTCATTGGCTAAAACATTTGCTTCATTAAGAGACCATGTTCCTGTTGAGGAGCAGGTCTTTGGGTTTAAAAGTGAATGTAATATCACAGATGAGCAAGGATTGGATATTTCTGAAAAAGAAATCATTGTAATCAACCCATTTGATGAGAATGGTTTTGAAGAGCAAGGTTTACTGATGGCAAATGACACTTTGCGCAAAAAGTATTTAAACATACATAAGTCAATTGAAGAAAAGAAAGAAGCTCTTTATGCTCAAATAAAAACTGTGTTAGGCTATTCTTCTCGTAGTAATTTTGATGTTAAGAAAACAATGCTGAGAGATTGGGATAAAAACACTAACGAAGAATATACTTGCTTAGCAGAAATAAAGAACTTGTTGAAATCTTCACACATGACATGTTCTCTAAAAGAGAGTGAGCTAGATTATAATGTGCTGTTTAATGATAAGGTATCTGCTATGTTGAAGGCTGGCAATACTTCTGAATTAATTGCTGAATATGAAACGAAATACAGAGAGTTAGTTGATAAGTCTTTGTATATGCAACAAGGAATTATAGACCACAATAATTACGGAAACATAAGTGACTCATTAAATAGTAATGGTTTTTTTGCTGCGAATAATGAAGTGATACTTAAGGCGAAAGATGGTAGTTCTAAAATTACAGTAAAAGAACAGAAACAATTGAATGATTTGATCAAAAAAGAAAAAGAGAAGGTTCTAAATACGAAAGAAATCAAAGATATCTTTGAGAAAATTAATAAAGCATTTGCGAAGAATAAAGATACTCAAGCATTTAATTCATTTTTACAGACTCACCAAGACATAGTTCCAGAATACAAAAATATAGATCTATTTAAAAAGAAGGTTTGGATTAAAGCTTTTAAAACCTGTGAGGCATCACTAACAGAGCTTCTAAAGGAATATGATAAAGCGCAAGTTGATTTAAAAACAATTAGAACAGCGGCTCAAAATGAAGTCACTGACTGGATGAAGGCGTTAGAATTATTTAAGGAGCGTTTTTATGTTCCATTTATGATTGAGCCATCAAATCAAGCGGATGTCATTTTGAATATGGATTTACCAAGTTTTAAATATACTTTCTCTGATAGTAGAGGAGATAAAGAGGTAACAAAAGAGAGCTTATTGAATGTATTAAGTACAGGGGAACGCCGTGCGTACTATATTTTAAATATGGTATTTCAGATATTGGTTGCCAAAAAGAAAGAACAAGAGTATGTGATTGTTTTAGATGATATTTCAGAGTCTTTTGACTACAAAAATAAATATGCGATAATTGAATATATTAAAGATATATCAGAATACACAGATCACAATGATGAAAAGTTATTTAAAATCTTATTACTAACACATAATTTTGATTTTTATAGAACTGTTGCATCTAGAATAACAAAAAGAGGCAATTCATTTATTGCTTTTTCAGATTGCGGAACAATAAAACTTGAAAAAGGACATTACACTAAAAATATTTTTGGTAATTATAAAGACAGACTGATTAAGGCATATAGTGATAAAGTTATGATTGCATCGATTCCTTTTGTTAGAAATTTAATTGAGTATACAGAGGGAGATGACCATCCTGATTATTTGTTATTGACAAATGTATTGCATTATAAACCAGATACAGAGACGATTACTTTGGAACAAATTCAAAAGGTCTTTAATGATCATTGGTTTAGAAATGAAAAAACAACATTTGCATTGGGAAGAGAGAGCGAAAAGGTTTATGATGTAATCATGAGTGAAGTAGAAGATATACAGGATGTTGAAAAACTTGAAATAGAAAGTAAATTGATTTTATCTATGGCAATAAGGTTAAAAGCGGAAGTATATATGAAAAACAAGATGATTGTTAATTTGCCAGATGGACAAGAGATTGTTGATGAAATATACTCGAAAAGAAATCAAAGTGCAAGAATGCTCAAGGCGTATAAGAAGCATATAAATGACAGTGCTGTTAACACTTTAGAACTTGTTGCTATGTTAACCCCAGAAAATATTCATTTGAATTCTTTTATGTTCGAGCCGATTTTAGATATGTCATTAAAACATCTATATGGTTTATATCAAGATGTAAAGAATTTAGCATGAGATAGCCACAAAAGAAATAATAAAGTTTATGATATTTGCTGATTTACAAAGGTGGTACAGGATGAATCATAGAAAGGATGATTAATAAATTACGTATGGTATTGATAGTAGTATATTGTTCCTGACGCACATTTGACACATCGAGCTTTATGAAATGAAATCAAACAGGCAAAACCATTCAATAACGAACTGATTTGAAGCTTGAAATCATAGGCATTGAGCATGTTCGAAAAGAAGAAAATTGAGTTTGAATAAACCGAAATACTGCAAACTCCCGGTGCTTGTGCGATTTACATGCGAATAATTTAAGCACAGGTAACAACGTGGTGATATTTCAGGTATCGCTCATATAAAAAGAATATTTAAATAACATAAAACCTCGTTGATTTTCAGATCGGAAGCCTAAAGCCAGCGAGGTTTTTTGCTTTTTTTGGATGATGTGTGGAAAGCAATAACATATTTTGATAAAATATGATAAATATTATATCTGAAAATTAATTTGAGAAAATGCATAATTTATGGAGGCACACAATGCTTGAAACAATACCATCCCGGTCAACTCTGTCTGAACTGCTGGGACAACCTCTATTTGAAGTTTGGGAAGAGTTATGCAAATCTATTGATAAAAGATATGAAATGGAACAGCTGTGGAATGATGGCGGTAAGAATTGGATTTATGAATGTAAATATCGCAGAGGCGGAAAAACTCTTTGCGCCTTGTACGCAAAAAGTAATTGCGTTGGTTTTATGATTATCTTCGGCAAAGCAGAAAGAGAAAAATTTGAAGAGATACGAGGTAACCTCGCTAATGACATTTGCAGGCAATACGACGAAGCGAAAATATATCATGATGGAAAGTGGGTAATGTTTGAACCGACCAACACTGGTGAGTTTGATGATTATATGAAATTGCTGTCTATTAAAAGAAATCCGAATCGAAAATAATTATTTTCAGCTTTGAAGACCTAATTGCTCAGATTGATTTAGAAAAAAGATAAAGTTTTTAAAGATGACAGAGGTGATATAGATGCCGTTTTTCGATTATAATGGAAAATCCGTATTTTATAAGGAAATAGGACAGGGAAGACCGATTGTTTTTCTGCATGGCAATACGGCTTCTTCTAAAATGTTCGAGCTGCTCATGCCGCTGTATTCCGGAAATTTCAGATGCATTCTTATCGATTTTTTAGGAAACGGGCAATCTGACGGAGTTGAGAAATTTTTAACGGATATGTGGAAAGATGAGGCAATGCAGACAATAACGCTTATCGAGCACTTAGCATGCGAAAAGGTTGGCGTTATAGGAACCAGCGGAGGCGCATGGGCGGCATTAAATGCGGCGCTGGAGCGGCCGGACTTATTTCAGGCAGTTGTTGCTGACAGCTTCGACGGCCGTACACTTAATGACAATTTTGCTGAAAATTTATTATCTGAGAGGGAGAGGGCGAAAGCAAATTTGCAATCAAGGCAGTTTTATGAATGGTGTCAAGGGGCAGACTGGGAGAAGGTGGTGGACCTTGATACGGAAGCCTTGTTGCAGTGCGCAAAAGAAAAACACCCGTTATTTAATAAGTCCTTGACAGAAATTAAAATTCCTGTTTTGTTTATGGGAAGCGAGGAGGACGAGATGTGCTGGGAAAATCTTGAACAGGAATACGAGGAAATGGCAGGACTCACCCCCAATGCTGAAATTAAAATGTTTGAACATGGAGGACACCCGGCAATAGCGACCAATGCTGAAAAGGCTGCAGAAACTATATCTGAATTTTTGCTTTGCCATGATTTTAGATGCAGTGGCATTTACTGAGGATTTTGTATATATGCTTGGAAACTGATATCTGACGGGCAGCATCACAGAAATCTGTTGTGAATTTGCGCGAAGTTGTTATAATAGAGACATGGCAAAGTTTCGACACCGGAAAACAAGAATGCCAAAATGAACGATACAATTAAATTAATAGACGTCATGTTTTAAGCAGAAAATTTAAGAGACACAAAAGGAGCATAAGATGAAACCGACAAAGGAAGTCATAGAACTTTTTGAAAAAGATAGATTTGCCACCTGCAACGGAGCAGTTATAGATGATGTAGGCGACCATTATGCCAAATGCAGTATGGCTATAGAGGAAAACCATCGCAACGCTATGGGAGCTGTGATGGGAGGAGTGTACTTTACCCTTGCAGACTTCGCTTTTGCTGTTGCCGCCAACTGGCAAAAGCTTGGGACAGTATCTCTAAATTCGGAAATAGCTTTCCTTGGTTCAGCCAAGGGCGACAGGCTGACAGCTGAAGCCTTCTGCGTCAAGGATGGAAGGACTACCAGCTACTATCGCGTTGAAGTTAAAGATTCTGAAGGCAGGTTGGTAGTGGTTGTAAATACTACAGGGTACAAGACTGCGTAGTTGCTGGAGGAAATGCAAATGAAGGGTGGGGAAATATACCTTTAAAAGAAAACCGTTATACAAAGTATCAATTTTTTTTAAAAAAAGTATGCCGCTGTCATACTTTTTTCGCATTTTCGGTAAGGGTCAAATAGCAGGCACATTGAAAGCCTAAATCTCAAGTAGTATGCTACTTAGTAGTAACTACAGGAGGTAAAGCAGATATGATACGCTCACACGCAGAATGGGAGATAATCATTAAAGAAGCGTATGCAAGCGAGCTTCCCTTAAAGAGATGGTGCAGAGAGCACGATATTAACTACAGCACGTTTAACCGAGCTAAAAGAAAGCTGCTGGAAAAGGGGAAGCTGCAATTCATGGAAGAAAAGATCCAATTACCAGAAACAGAAGGAGCCGGATGGCTGCGTCTTTCTATTGAAGATTGCCAGGCCTTTATCGTATTAAACCCTATCAGGGGAAATCTTTCCTTTGAATCCATGACTTCCATCATCTGGTTTGATCTGAATCTGCCGCTGATACCGGGGCAGATGTTCTTCTTCATATCAAAGAACTGGAAGCAGATATATGCGCTTAAGATATGCAGGAACGGATATTGTCTTTACAGCAGAAAGCTTGAATATGGAACATTTTACTGGCCGGTATCTCACTGCTACGGAAGAGATTACATGTACAGATATGAATATGATAATCTTTTAAAAGCCATAGAAAATTAATGCTAAAAAAGCCTTAAAACCATTGAAAATTCAATGGTTTTTTGATATAATAAATATATGAAACAGGTAGATTTTTCATCAATGACAAAAGAAGAATTGGAAAGCTATGCACTGGACACATCAAGAAAGCTTGATGAGGTTTCAGCGGAGCTTGAGTACTACAAAGAGCTGTTTAGAAACAATCAGGCTAAACGCTTTGGTCAAAGGAGCGAAAAGAATCTGATAGATGATGGAGAGCAGGTATGTTTGTTCAACGAAGCAGAACAGGAGGCAGACCCTTCTAAGCCTGAACCAAAGCCGGAGAAAGCATGTCCTATCCGTAAAGGCAAGCAGAAGGGCAGAAAAGAGGCATATCTCAGTCCACTTAGAAAAGCAGAGCCGATAGAGTATGTTCTCACAGAAAAGGAACAGGTTTGTCCTGTATGTGGAGAAAAGCTACATGAGATGACAAAGCGAATTCACAGGGAAGTTGAGATCATTCCGGCAAAAGCAGTTGTGCGTGAGCATATACAGTACATATACGGTTGCAGAAACTGTGAGAAAAAAGGGACAGAGGCTACGATTATTGCGGCACAGGCGATGAAACCTCTGCTCAGCGGAAGCGTTTTGTCACCGTCATTAGGAGGATATGTCATAGCGAGGAAATACGAGAACCGTGATCCCCTTGATAAGATATCCCAAGATCTTAAGCTATACGGAGTAAATATCGGAAAAGCGACGCTCTCAAACTGGATGATGCTTCTTACAGAAAAATATCTGAGATTCATTTACGATAGGATGAAAGAGAAGCTCCTTGCATATGATATCATCCAGGCTGATGAAACAACGCTGAAAGTGCTTGGTGATAAGCAGCGGAGCAAAAGCTACATGTGGATGTTCCGCAGCGGAGAGGGCATAGCTCCTATAGTGCTTTACCATTATGCGGACGGTTCCCGTGCAGGATATGTTCCGGAAACCTTTCTGAAGAATTACCGAGGATATCTGCAGACAGATGGATATGCGGGATATGGCAATGTTAATGATAACATTGTACAGGTAGGGTGTATGGCTCATGCAAGGCGATATTATGCAGAAGCGCTGAACGGTCTTAAAGATAAGGGAAGTAATCGTGCCATGCAAATAAAAGAAGGTATTGCATGGTGTGATAAGATATTTCATTTAGACGGAGAGTGCCGGAAGCTTTTAACAAAAGAGGAACGGATTGAATTCAAAAGGACACAGATGAGGGAAGCTTTTGAAGGGTTCTTTGCGTGGGCAGAAGAAGAATTACAAAAGCCGATACCGAAAAGCCTTTATCAGACGGCATTAAAATACACGATAAATCATAAGGAGACGCTTAAGAATTCACTTCTTGATGAGAGGCTTGAGGTATCCAATAACAGGAGTGAACGGGCGATAAGGCCATTTGTCATGGGTAGAAAGAACTGGCTGTTCTGTAATACGGAGCGAGGAGCAAAGTCAAGTGCAATACTGTACAGCATAGTGATAAGCGCCAAAGAGAACGGACTGGTGCCAATGGAATATCTAACATATCTGCTTGATAATATGCGAAGGATTGATTTAAATGATACAGAGGCTATAGATAGACTTCTGCCATGGTCAGAGCAGATGCCTGAAGAATGCAGACGAAAAGAAGAAGCCTAAAGAAGTTCCCCTTGAACACATTACTGTGGACAAGGGGAACTGTTTTAATATGTGCCTGCTATTTGACCCTTACGGTTTTTTGATACTTTGTATCAACTTTTCTAAAAAAAGTATCCATAGAGCCGAAAGGTTATGGTATTGTAAACTGTGACAACAGAGTCGAAAGGTTGCTGTATTGCAGACTGTGACAATGCGCTTACATTGCAAAAATTGTAACGGCATTGCAAAAACTTGGTTGACATTGACAAATGGCTGCTCTATAATAAATAGGTGACTTTATGATTATTTAGCATTAGAGCTTTTGAAAAGCTTTGAAATTTGAAGTAAATGGAGGGAATTCGACATGAGAGTTAAAGTAACTATGGCATGTACAGAGTGCAAGCAGAGAAACTACAATACGATGAAAAATAAAAAGAACGACCCTGACCGTATTGAAATGCAAAAATATTGCAAGTTCTGCAAGAAGCATACTCTTCACAAAGAAACTAAATAAGGAGAGAATAATATGGCAAAGGAGAAAAAGAAAAGAGCTTCATTCGGCGAATACTTTAAGGGTGTGAGAACCGAAATGAAGAAGGTTGTGTGGCCTACTAAGAAGGAACTGGTTTCATACACAGCCGTAGTCGTTATGACATGCGCAGTATTTGCGCTGGGCTTCTGGCTAGTTGATACAGGTGTTTTAGTCGCTCTTAGAGAAATTTTGGGAGTAACGTTATAGCATACATTATAACAGCGTTGTAACAGCCGAAAACCTTAAACAGGTAGTCGATTTACTTCAAAATATATTAAAAAGAGAAGGTACAAAAAATGTCTGATATTGAGAGCAAAGGCGTATCCCCGCTGGAGGGCGAAGGCTTAAGAGGTGACGGCAAGGCTAAGTGGTATGTAGTTCACACTTATTCCGGTCACGAAAATAAAGTAAAAGTTAATATCGAAAAGATGGTTGAAAACCGCGGAATGCAGGATTTGATTATTGACATTGTTGTACCGACCGAAGACAGAGTTGAGATAAAAGACGGTCAAAGAAAGATAAAGACCAAGAAAATGTTTCCGGGTTATGTAATCATAAAGATGATCGTTACTAATGAATCATGGTATTTGGTAAGAAATACACAAGGCGTTACAGGCTTTGTGGGCCATGGTTCAGAACCTATTCCGCTTACTGATGAAGAAGTGGCAAGAATGGGTATCGAGAAGGTTTACATCGATCTGGATGTGGAAGTCGGAGAAACAGTGCGGATTATCAGCGGTCCTTTCGAGAGCTTTATGGGCGTAGTGGAAGAGATTAACAAAGAAAAGCAGATTCTGCGCGTCAAGGTTTCCATGTTTGGAAGAGACACTCCTGTTGAACTTGAGTTCAGTCAGGTGGATAAAATAGGCTAGAGCCCGGCTCTGGCAAAATTTTAAAGAAAGGAGAGAGACAATGGCTAAAAAGGTTGAAGGCTATATAAAACTTCAGATAGCAGCCGGCAATGCAACTCCTGCACCTCCTGTAGGACCAGCACTTGGTCAGAAAGGCGTCAACATCATGGACTTCTGCAAACAGTTCAACGCCAGAACTCAGGACCAGCCGGGAATGGTAATTCCGGTAGTTATTACGGTTTATGCCGACAGATCCTTTACATTCGTTTGCAAGACGCCGCCGGCAGCAGTTTTGCTGAAAAAGGCAGCAGGTCTGACCTCAGCTTCCGGAGAGCCTAATAAGAAGAAAGTGGCTACTCTGACAAGAGCGCAGGCAGAAGAAATCGCAAAGATCAAGATGCCTGATCTGAATGCGGCAGACTTAGACGCAGCAACTGAAATGATCAAAGGTACTGCCAGAAGTATGGGTATAGTTATTGAAGGTTAATTTGGTGGGAGGCCGAAGCGGCCGTTAATACCACAAGGAGGTAAGAAAATGCCTAAGAGAGGTAAAAACTACAAGGCTGCAGTAGCAAGCTACGACAAAGCAGCATTACACGAAGTCGCTGAATCTCTTAAGATAGTTACAGAGACTTCCAAAGCAAAATTTGATGAAACAGTTGAAGTACACATTAAGCTTGGCGTTGACGGAAGACATGCTGACCAGCAGGTAAGAGGCGCTATCGTTCTTCCTCACGGAACAGGTAAGACTAAGAAGGTTCTGGTATTCGCCAAAGGGCCTAAGGCACAGGAAGCTGAAGCTGCCGGAGCTGACTACGTAGGAGCTGAAGAAATGGCTCAGAAGATCCAGACAGAAAACTGGTTCGATTTCGACGTAGTAGTTGCAACTCCGGATATGATGGGAGTTGTAGGTAGACTCGGTAAGATCCTCGGTCCTAAGGGACTTATGCCAAACCCTAAATCAGGTACAGTTACTATGGATGTTGAGAAAGCTCTTCAGGAGATCAAAGCAGGTAAAGTTGAATACAGGCTTGACAAGACCAACATCATCCATACACCGATAGGAAAAGTATCCTTCGGACCTGAAAAGCTGGTAGACAACTTTAACGCTCTGCTCGAAGCAGTTGTAAAGGCAAAGCCTGCAGCAGCTAAAGGTCAGTATCTGAGAAGCGTTACAGTAACGTCCACCATGGGACCTGGAGTTAAGGTAAATCCTGCTTTAATCCAGTTCTAAAAGATAATTTAAAATTGAAAGCAAAACCGTAGACAGCGGGTGCGAAAGCTTAATTCCCCGCCGAGGTACAATATAAAAAGTTGTCCTTGTTCGTCTACCGGCGGACAAGGTTTTTTATGGAGTACCAATTCTGCTCCTCGAAAGAGAAGCAAGAAAGGAGTAAGAAAACAAATGTCAGTAGAAGCTCAAAAAGCAAAACAAGTCATAATCGACGAAATCAAAGAAAAGCTGGACGGAGCTCAGTCTGCAGTAGTTATCGACTACATGGGCATAAGCGTTGCTCAGGCTGACGCTATGAGAAAAAAGCTTCGTGAAGCTAACGTAGATTATACAGTTTATAAAAACACTCTTTTAAAGAGAGCCATAGAAGGAACTGAATTTGCAGGCCTTGCAGATGTTCTGGAAGGACCTAGCGCAATAGCTATCAGCAAAGATGACGCTACTGCTCCTGCAAGAGTTTTAAACGAGATAATCAAAGATTACAAGAAGATGGAATTCAAAGCAGGTGTCGTTGAAGGCAACCTGTTCGATAAAGACGGAATTCAGACTATTGCAGACATTCCTTCAAGAGACGTTCTCATTGCCAAGTTCATGGGAAGCATTCAGTCACCTATAAGCAAGGCAGTAAGAACTTTCCAGGCTATTGCAGACGCCAAGCAAGAGGCAGAAGCATAATTGAAACCCTATATTTTAGCACTACAGCGTGCATTTCAGAAAAAGAAAATTTAAAAAGGAGAATATAAGATGAATAAGGAACAAATTATCGAAGCTATAAAAGCGATGACAGTTTTGGAATTAAATGAATTAGTTAAAGCTTGCGAAGAAGAGTTCGGCGTATCAGCAGCAGCTCCTGTAGCAGTTGCAGGCGCAGTTCCTGGCGCAGCTGCAGCAGCTGAAGAGCAGACTGAATTTACTGTAGTTCTGGAAGCTGCAGGCGGTGAAAAGATCAAAGTTATCAAAGCAGTAAGAGAAATCACAGGATTAGGCCTGAAGGAAGCTAAGGAATTGGTAGACGGAGCACCTTCCAACGTAAAAGAAGGAATCGAAAAGGCAGAAGCAGAAGCTATCAAGAAACAGCTTGAAGAAGTTGGCGCAACAGTAACAATGAAATAAAGCCCTAATACAGCGAGCATCAAACTCCCAGCTAATGCTGGGAGTTTTAATATGCAAAAATGTGCAATATTATAAATTCCGCAAAACATGATAACAAACGCTAAAAAATAGTCAAAACTATAGAAAAAATCAAGGTATATTCAAAGCATATTGTAAATATCTATTACACGCAAAATAACGTTGACTTTTATGTTCAAAGCCATTATATTTTATCAATGTCGAAATGCAACAAAGAATATAACAAGGTAAGAGAAAACATGATACAGATAAAGTCACTGACAAAAAAATATGAAGATTTGACCGTATTAAAAGATATAAATATAGATATTCCCGATGGATGCATTTACGGAATTATAGGTCAGAGCGGAGCCGGAAAGTCAACGTTGCTAAGGTGCATAAACGGACTTGAAAAATATGACAGCGGTGAATTGCTGGTAGAAGGCACAGATGTCAAGTCACTGGATAGTAAAAAAATGCTTGAATTCAGACGAGATATCGGAATGATTTTCCAAAATTTTGCCTTGCTTGACCGAAAGACCGTCATCGAGAATGTCATGCTGCCGATGCAGTGCTGGAAGTATTCAAAAGAACGGATGCAAAAAAGAGCGGAAGAGCTTATCCATAGAGTAGGCCTCGGCGATAAACTTTACGCCATGCCTAGGGAACTGTCCGGAGGACAGAAACAGCGTGTAGCCATTGCAAGGGCATTGGCCCTTGAACCGAGAATATTGCTGTGCGATGAAGCCACATCTGCCCTTGACCCGGCTATAACTAAATCCATCTTAGAACTTCTTGAGAGCATCAATGAAGAATTGGGTATCACCATAGTGATAGTCACTCATGAAATGTCGGTAGTAAAAGAAGCATGCGACAGGGTGGCAATAGTAGAAGATGGAATAATAGTTTCAGAGGGAGATGTCGAGAAGGTATTCTTGGAAGACGATTCAGCTTTGCAGAAACTCATGGGGGATAAAAAATTGCAGGCGCCGGAAGGGAAAGATCTCGTTAAGGTGCTGATGCGCGGTTCTGAGGAAGAACAGTCAGCGATATATAATTTGGCTGCTGCCGGCGATGTGCCTTTTGGAATATTCAGTGCCAATGTGACACCTTTCCATAACAAACATCAGATGGGACATATTTATTTGACCACTGAAGCAGGCAATGGACAAGCTTTGGTAAATAAGTTAAAAGATGCAGGAATAGACGCAGAAACGGGAAAGGAGTTTTAAACGGAATGGATGAATTTTTGAATTCGCAATTTATTGTTAACTTTCAAGATATAATAGTTCCGGCCATATTCTCAACCCTCAGGATGCTGTTCTTTTCCATGCTGTTCGGCATGATAATCGGTATGGTCGTGGCGATATTGCTGGTAATGACTTCACCTTATGGTTTAAACCCCAAGCCAAAGCTTTATAAATTTGTAAGCTTTTGGGTTAATATGATAAGGTCATTTCCGGTAATAATACTTATAGTGGCCATGTCGCCTCTTACAAGAGTGATAGTTGGCACGTCGGTGGGAGAGCAGGCGGCGATAGTGCCTTTGACCATAGCAGCTTTTCCGGTCATCGCCAGATATGTTGAGGCAAGCTTGCTGGAAGTAGACAGAAATGTAATTTTGGCAGCTCGGTCTTTTGGGGCCACTAACATGCAGATATTGATAAAAGTAATGTTTGTGGAGGCGATGCCATCTATAGTTTCAGGGATGACTACTACAGTAATATTATTCTTGGCCAGCACGGCTTTGGCCGGAGCGGTAGGAGCAGGAGGACTAGGCGCTGTGGCTTTGACCTTCGGATATCAAAGATTTGACGATATGATGATGTACTGTATAGTGGCCATCTTATTTATTATGGTGTTACTTATCCAGGGATTGGGTGAGTTATTATATAGAAAAGTAAAAAAAGGAAAAAATACTCAAAGACTCCAAGAAAGGAATATTTAAGAATGAAAGCAAAAAAAATTACGGCACTTTTAATGACGATGATAATGTGCTTTTCGCTGGCAGCATGCGGCGGAAATGACAGCGGAGACGGCGGAGACGCTCAAGGTACAGATAAGAAAGAGATAACTTTAGCCTGTGTTGAAACTACTCAGGCATTAGTAGCAGAAGTGGTGCCTGTCATGGAAGAGCAGGGCTATACAGTAGAATATCAGGTGTTCGATAACAACATAAACACGCTGGCAGCTTGTAATGACGGCAGCGTAGATGCAGTATTTGTAGTTCACAAACCTTTTATGGAAAGCTTTAATGAAGGTAATGATGGCGACCTGGTAATGCTGGAGCCTTATGTATATACATCCTATATGGGATTGTTTTCGGAAAAGTATGACAGTATAGATGAAATCCCTGACGGCGCAACGATAGCCATTCCAAATGACGCCATGAATATGGACAGGGCGCTTAGAATCCTTGCATCAGGCGGACTTATTACTTTGGAAGAAGATGTTGAGCAATGTTCAACTACAGATATAAAAGAAAACCCTAAGGAATTACAATTTATGGATATGGACCAGACTCAGACTGTAAGATCCCTCGAAGATACAGACGCAGTAGTTGCATTCTTCAGTCATATGAGAAATGCGGGAAAGGATTTCAACACATACTTGTTGAGAGACAGCGACCCTAACGCTTACCCTACAGCCCTGGTCGTTAAAGAAGAAAATAAGGATGCTCAATGGGCCATAGACTTAAATAATGCATTTTTAAACGATGACATTAAAGCCTTTGCAGAAGAATATTACGGCGGACTTTACGAGTATTACGAATAATTGATATTGCTGAAAATGAGTATTAAAAACAATTATGAAGCGATGCAGGAAGCTTTGTCGATATTATTGGAATTGGAAAGGCTTCCTGTAGGAATCAAATTTATCAAAACAAAAGAAGAATACGAAGCAGTTAAAGCCAAGGAGCCTAAAAGCGGCTTACCATACTGTACAGCGGTAGCCAAAGCAAGCAACAGCGGGGAATCATATAAGCTGGACATTGCTCACAACAGGTGTGCAGCAGCTTCTACCGCTCTGGGAATGCTTCCTGTGAGTGAATATAGACTTTCCGGACAAATGCATGCCGATCTCAAAGTGTATAAAGACTTGGAAGTAAGCAGAGGTGTGGCTCATGACATGGTATATTGTCAGGAAAAGAATTTTGGAGTCTTGGTGCAGCCTTTAGGCTTGTACGAAAAAGAAAAACCCGATGTGGTTATTCTGATTTCCACGCCTAAGTGGGCAATGCGGCTGCTTCAAGGCTACGCTTACAATTTCGGTCAGCTGAAGAACATAAAGATGGCCGGAATGTGTGCGATTTGCCAGGAATGTACGTCCTATCCTTTTGTAAAAAAACAGCCTAACGTTTCTATGCTGTGCGCAGGAACAAGGTGTGTAGGACAATGGAAAGAACACGAACTGGGAATAGGAATTCCGGCCGACATTCTCAGAGAACTAATCGATGGCATATGGCATACCATAGATCCGATGGAGCCTAAAAAAGTGAAAGAAAAACTCATGACCCGATTGCAAGAAGCGGGACTTGCAGTGCCGGATATCGATTTAAATAATAATTACTATAGTCATGCTTATGGCATACCTAAGAAATAATAAAAACACGTCTCATAATTTTGAGGAACTGTTTCAAAACAGAAACAGTTCCTTTTTCTGCTTCATGTATATTTTGCATATACAATTGCCTACAATTTTTTTGATGGCACTCGTGCTGCAATAAAATGTAATTAATTACATAAAAAGTCACATTTCAAAAATAAACCAAAATTACACAAAAATTTGCTTGATTATTTGACAGGTATATTATATAATAGTAGACTGCCACACAAAGTAATTTGTTAAGAATATAAGGAGTGATAAAGATGCCAAGACCTATAAAAGTAGGTAGAAAAGAACGTATGACATTCGCCAAGATCAACGAAGTCTGCGAGATGCCAAACCTTATACAGATTCAGACGGAATCGTATAACTGGTTCATCGAAGAAGGTCTGAGAGAAGTCTTTGAAGATATTTCTCCAATCAAAGACTATGCAGACAATCTCGTGCTTGAGTTCATTGATTATTCCATTTCAGACAATGCCAAATATGAGCAAGAGGAATGTAAGGAACGGGATGTCACGTACGCTGCTCCGCTTAAAGTGAAAGTAAGACTTATTAACAAAGAAACCGGAGAAGTAAAAGAGCAGGAAGTGTTCATGGGTGATTTCCCTATTATGACAGAAAAGGGAACGTTCATCTACAATGGTGCGGAAAGAGTCGTGGTTACTCAGCTGGTTCGTTCGCCTGGGCCTTATTACGACGTGACTTACGACAAATCCAACAACAAACTGTTTTCCACTACCATAATACCAAACAGAGGAGCATGGCTGGAATACGAGACCGACTCCAATGAAGTTATTTCGGTAAGAGTCGACCGTACCAGAAAGCAGCCGGTAACCACTCTGTTAAGGGCGTTGGGTTTTGGCAGCAACGAAGAGATTCTTGAAATCTTCGGAGAAGATCCAAGACTCAAGAAGACTCTTGAAAAGGATACTGCTTCCAATTATGAAGACGGTTTGAAAGAAATATATAAAAAACTGAGACCTGCGGAACCGCCTACGGTGGAAAGTGCAAGAGCTCTGCTTAATTCCCTGTTCTTCGACCCTAAGCGTTATGACTTGGCCAAGGTAGGAAGGTATAAATATAACAAGAAGCTGGGACTTTCCAACAGAATAAAAGGAGTTACAGCTGCTGAAGACGTAGTAGATCCTTCTACCGGGGAAATAATGGTTGAAAAGGGCCAGAAGATAAACAGACAGATGGCCATGGATATCGAGAACGCAGGTGTAGAATATATATATGCTTACGGTCTTGACAAAGACAAAGAAGACCAAGTAACTAAGATAATAGGAAATAACTTTGTTGATATCTCAAAATATGTAGACTTTGACACTACATCTCTTAAGATTGCAGACAAGGTGTTTTACCCTGTGCTGAAGGAAATTTTGGAAGCTGCTGATTCTGAAGACGAGCTGAAGGAGATGCTGGTAGACAGAAAGAACGACCTTTCTCCTAAGCATATAATAATAGAGGATATTATCGCTTCCATAAGTTATATATTGAATTTGAATTACGGCATCGGCTCCATTGATGATATAGACCATTTAGGCAACAGAAGACTGAGAACTGTAGGCGAATTGCTGCAGAATCAGTTCAGAATAGGTCTTGCCAGAATGGAAAGAGTAGTAAAAGAAAGGATGACCATTCAGGACATAGATGTGACTACTCCTCAGGCGTTGATGAATATCAGGCCTGTAACTGCGGCTATTAAGGAGTTCTTCGGAAGTTCACAGCTGTCGCAGTTTATGGACCAGAACAATCCGCTGGCTGAGTTGACTCACAAGAGGAGACTTTCGGCATTGGGACCAGGCGGCCTTTCCAGAGAAAGAGCCGGATTTGAGGTGCGAGACGTTCACCACTCCCATTACGGAAGAATGTGCCCTATAGAAACACCTGAAGGTCCGAACATCGGTCTTATAGGTTCATTGACTACTTACGGAATCATCAACCAATACGGCTTTATTGAAACTCCGTACAGAGTAGTTGATAAGGAAACTCACAGAGTAACTGATGAAATCCATTACCTTACCGCTGACGAGGAAGAGATGATGATAATCGCTCAGGCCAACGAGCCTCTTGACAGCGAAGGTCATTTCATCAACTCTAAAGTAGCGTCCAGAGGCGAACACGGAGAAATCGCCCTGATGCCGAGAGATCAGATAGACTACATGGACGTATCGCCAAAACAGGTAGTTTCAGTCGCTACAGCGATGATACCGTTCCTGGAAAACGATGACGCCAACCGTGCGCTGATGGGTTCCAACATGCAGAGACAGGCAGTTCCTCTTCTGGTTACTGAGGCTCCTATAGTCGGAACAGGAATGGAATACAAGGCAGCCAGAGATTCAGGCGTGGTGATCCTTGCCAAGGCAAGCGGTACTGTCGAATTTGTGGACGCTGAGACAATCGTAATAAGAAGAGATGACAACAACCAGACAGATGTCTACACGCTGTTGAAATTTAAGAGATCCAATCAGGGAACATGCATCAATCAGAGACCTATAGTAAGTCACGGAGAGCATATCGAGGAGGGAGAAGTTATCGCAGACGGACCTTCAACCGATTTAGGAGAGATAGCTCTCGGAAAGAACTTGCTGATAGGATTCATGACATGGGAAGGATACAACTATGAGGATGCTATCATCCTCAACGAAAGACTTCTCATGGACGATGTGCTGACCTCCCTTCATATAGAAGAATACGAGGCAGAAGCAAGAGATACCAAGCTTGGGCCTGAAGAAATAACAAGAGATATACCTAACGTAGGAGAGGATGCCCTTAAAGATTTGGACGAAGAAGGTATCGTCCGCATAGGTGCAGAGGTCGATTCATCAGACATCCTGGTAGGAAAGGTAACTCCTAAGGGAGAAACAGAGCTTACCGCTGAAGAAAGACTTCTCAGAGCCATATTCGGCGAAAAAGCCAGAGAAGTCAGAGATACTTCTTTAAGAGTACCTCACGGAGAAACAGGAATAGTAGTTGACGTTAAGATATTCTCAAGAGAGAACGGCGATGAGCTGCCTCCTGGAGTAAACAAATTGGTAAGATGTTATATCGCCACCAAGAGAAAGATAAACGTAGGAGACAAAATGGCAGGACGTCACGGCAATAAAGGTGTTATTTCAAGAATATTGCCGGAAGAAGACATGCCATTCCTGGAAAACGGTCAGCCTCTGCAGGTAATGCTTAACCCGCTGGGCGTACCTTCCCGAATGAACGTAGGACAGGTACTGGAGGTTCACTTGGGATTAGCTGCCAAGAAAAAAGGCTGGTACATTTCCACCCCTGTATTTGATGGAGCTACAGAAAAAGATATAATCGGCCTCTTAGATGAATGCGGTTATCCAAAGACAGGAAAGCTGCTGCTGAGAGACGGAAGAACGGGAGAACCGTTTGACAATACGGTAACCGTAGGATACATGTATATGCTCAAACTTCACCATCTGGTAGATGATAAGATACATGCAAGAAGTACAGGTCCTTATTCCATGGTTACACAGCAGCCGCTGGGCGGAAAAGCTCAATTCGGAGGCCAACGTTTCGGAGAGATGGAAGTGTGGGCGCTGGAAGCATATGGCGCCGCATATACCCTTCAGGAAATTCTTACTGTTAAATCCGATGATATCGTAGGAAGAGTTAAAACTTACGAAGCCATCGTAAAAGGTGAGAATATCCCTACTCCTGGTATACCGGAATCCTTCAAGGTTCTTATCAAGGAAATGCAGGCTCTGGGTCTGGATGTAAAGGTGTTGTCGGAAGATAACGAAGAGATTCAGATTAAAGAGGCTTCAGAGTATGATGACGACCTTCCTAACATTGAAGGAATAATGGACTTGGAGAGCGAGCTGGAAAACGATAAAAAACTTTTTGAAGAAGGCTTCAGCGAAGAAACATCCGGTGAGGATGAAGAGGAAGACGATGACATGTTTGATGGAGAAGAACTTTCAGACATGGATTTTGAAGATGATTTCAAGAGTGAGTAATTGAAGAAAGGGGAGGGGCTCCTTGAATAACAACAATAACGATTATGAGTTAAACAATTTTGAATCCATACAGATCAGCTTGGCATCACCGGAAAAGATCCTTGAATGGTCCCATGGCGAGGTAACCAAGCCTGAGACCATCAACTACAGGACTCTTAAACCTGAGAGAGACGGCCTTTTCTGCGAAAGAATTTTCGGACCTATGAAGGACTGGGAATGCCATTGCGGAAAGTATAAAAGGATAAGATATAAAGGCATAGTGTGCGACCGCTGCGGAGTTGAAGTTACCAAAGCCAAGGTAAGAAGAGAGAGAATGGGACACATCAAACTGGCCGCCCCTGTTTCTCACATATGGTACTTCAAGGGAATTCCGTCGAGAATGGGACTTTGCCTTGATATAACTCCCAGAAATCTGGAAAAAGTCCTCTATTTTGCCGCATATATAGTGACAGATCCTGGAGATACAGACCTGGTATATAAGGAAATCCTCACTGAGCAGCAATACAGAGAAAAGAGAGACGAGTACGGAGACAGGTTCAAAGCTGCAATGGGTGCCGAAGCTATCAAAAAGCTTTTGATGGATATAGATTTGGACGAACTTTCAGAAGACCTGAGAGAAAAACTTAAAGCAGCCAGCGGCCAGAAGAAGATAAGAATCGTCAGAAGGCTGGAAGTAATCGAAGCCTTAAGACATTCCGGCAACAGACCTGAGTGGATGATCATGGATGTAATTCCTGTAATACCTCCTGACATCAGACCTATGGTACAGCTGGACGGCGGAAGATTTGCCACTTCCGATTTGAACGACTTGTATAGACGAGTTATAAACAGAAACAATAGACTTAACAGATTGCTGGAGCTGGGCGCTCCTGACATCATAGTCAGAAATGAAAAGAGAATGCTTCAGGAAGCTGTCGATTCTCTCATAGATAACGGAAGAAGAGGAAGAGCTGTTACAGGACCCGGTTCAAGACCGCTCAAATCTCTGTCGGATATGCTTAAAGGTAAGCAGGGAAGATTCAGACAGAATCTGCTCGGTAAGCGCGTTGACTATTCCGGACGTTCAGTAATCGTAGTAGGACCTGAGCTTAAGTTCTACCAGTGCGGACTTCCTAAGAAGATGGCTCTGGAACTGTTCAAACCTTTCATAATGAAAGAGCTGGTTGAACAGGGCTATGCTCACAACATCAAGAGCGCCAAGAGAATGGTGGAAAAGGTACGCCCTGAAGTTTGGGACGTATTGGAAGGCGTCATCAAAGAGCATCCTGTAATGCTTAACCGTGCGCCGACACTGCACAGACTGGGAATACAAGCATTTGAGCCGATCCTGGTTGAAGGTAAGGCAATCAAGCTGCACCCGCTGGTTTGTACGGCCTTCAATGCTGACTTCGACGGAGACCAGATGGCAGTTCACGTGCCGCTTTCTGTAGAAGCCCAGTCAGAAGCCAGATTCCTGATGCTTTCAGTAAACAACATTCTGGCTCCAAAGGATGGTTCACCTATTACTACGCCAACTCAGGACATGATACTGGGAAGTTATTATCTGACTCATCCGGGAATAGAAGAAAGAAATTCCTATGCTGAAAAGGGCGACGGAAAGGTATTTACAGACCTGGACGAAATGCTGATGGCATATCAGACAGGAGCTGTAGGCATCCATGCAAAAGTTAAGGTAAGAATGTATAAAGATGCCAACGACCCGGGCAAACTGGTAGAGTCCAATGTAGGAAGATTTATTTTCAACCAGGGCATACCGCAGGATCTGGGATTTGTCGACAGAACAGTAGACCCGTATAGCCTGGAAGTTGATTTCCTTTGCGATAAAAAGAGGTTGGGCGCTATAATCGACAAGTGCTACCGTAAGCATGGCAATACCGGTACCGTAATCATGTTGGACTACATCAAGTCCATGGGATATAAGTATTCTACCAAGGCTGCAGTAACCATAAGTATAAGCGATATGGAAATACCTGAAGCTAAGGAGAAAATCATAGCTCAGGCTGAAAGCGATGTAGATAAGTATGAAAAAGCTTATCGCATGGGCTTCATGTCTCAGCAAGAAAGATACGAAAAAATCATAGAAATCTGGAACAAAGCTACCGACGACGTCGCTGACGCTCTGATGGATTCCTTGGGAACCCTTAACAACTTGTACATCATGGCCAACTCCGGCGCCAGAGGAAGCAAGAACCAGATAAGACAGATAGGCGGAATGCGTGGTCTCATGGCCAACGCTACAGGTAAAACCGTAGAAATCCCTATCAAAGCCAATTTCCGTGAAGGATTGTCTGTATTGGAATACTTCATTTCCTCCAACGGAGCAAGAAAAGGTCTGGCCGATACAGCCCTTCGTACGGCAGACTCAGGTTACTTGACAAGAAGACTGGTAGACGTTTCTCACAGTGTCATAGTAAGAGAATATGACTGCGGTACTTATGAAGGCGTAGAAGTAAGAGCGTTTACGGACGGAAAAGAAGTAATTGAGCCGCTGAAGCAGAGAATCGTGGGAAGAACCGCATTGGTGGATATCGTAGACCCTAATACGGGAGACATTCTTGTTGAACAGAACGAAGAAATCCTTGAAGACGCAGCAGACAAAATAGAGGCTGCAGGCATTGAGACAGTGGCTATACGTTCTGTAATGACATGCCATTCAAGGACCGGCATATGCGCTAAATGCTACGGCAGAAACCTGGCAACAGGAGAGGAAGTCAACATCGGAGAAGCTGTCGGTATAACTGCTGCTCAGTCTATCGGAGAACCCGGTACTCAGCTTACCATGAGAACCTTCCACACCGGAGGTGTTGCCGGCGGAGATATCACACAAGGTCTTCCTAGAGTAGAGGAACTTTTCGAAGCAAGAAAACCTAAAGGTATTGCAGAGATATGTGAAGCTGACGGCGAAGTAATCTCCATCGAAGGCCGCAAGGACAACAAGACTGAGGTCAAGGTACGCGGTGAAGAGGAAGACAGGATATATGTCATCCCTTACGGCGCCAGACTCAATGTCAGAGAGGGAGACAAGGTATATGCCGGAGGACAGATTACAAGAGGACCTCTCAATCCGCATGACATATTGAGACTCAATGGAGTAGAGGGTGTTTATCAGTACCTGCTCAAAGAAGTACAGAGAGTATACAAACAGCAAGGTGTTGATATAAACGATAAGCATATAGAAGTTATAGTAAGCCAGATGCTTTCCAAATATAAGATAGAGGATTCGGGAGATACGGATCTTCTTCCGGGAGGACTGTACGGCAAGTATGAAATTGAGGAAGCTAACGAAGCTGCGGTGGCAGCAGGAGGAGAACCTTGCGTAGCCAACAGAGTATTGCTGGGTATAACCAAAGCATCATTGGCAACCAACTCATTCCTTTCAGCTGCATCCTTCCAGGAAACTACAAGAGTGCTGACTGATGCCGCTATCAAAGGCAAGAATGACAAGCTTGTCGGCCTCAAGGAAAACATCATGATCGGTAAACTTATCCCGGCGGGAACGGGAATGAAGCGTTACAAGAACATAGAACTTGACTATGGTGTAAACGCAGAAATCATGGAAAGCTATGAACGCCAGAAGGAAATGGAAAATATGCAGGTTCCTGAAGACGCTATTTTCCCGGAAGCAGAAAAATATCAGGAAACGGTGGACTCCATGCTGAACGCTGACGTTCCTGAAACGCCGGATATCATAGATTTAGATTAGCCATAGGCTTAGCCACTAGCTATAGGCGTATCAGAATTAGCTATAGGCGAATCAGAATTGGATTGACATTTGATACATGTCTGTGATAAACTAATGTTTAGTTTTGGGCAAGAGCAGGTCTGGACAAAAGTCCAGACCGGTTCTTGTGTAAAAATATCATTTTAAGATTGGAAGAAAGGAGAAAAAGGATGCCTACTATTAATCAATTAGTACGTGAAGGCAGAACCAGCGCTGTTAAAAAGTCAACAGCTCCTGCGCTGAACAAGGGAATGAATTCACTTAAGAGAGTAGCTACGGATACTCATTCACCTCAGAAAAGAGGCGTTTGCACATCTGTAAAGACTGTTACTCCTAAGAAGCCTAATTCAGCTTTGAGAAAGGTTGCCAGAGTACGTCTGACTAATGGTATCGAAGTAACTGCTTACATTCCTGGAATTGGTCACAACCTTCAGGAGCACAGCGTTGTACTCATCAGAGGCGGAAGAGTAAAAGACCTCCCTGGTGTAAGATACCACATCATCAGAGGAACTCTTGATACAGCCGGTGTTGCCAACAGACTTCAGGCTCGCTCAAAATACGGAGCAAAGAGACCTAAGAAGAAATAGGAACTTTCTGGCAATGTCCCCGGGCGACAGCCGAGGATTATGACAGAACAAGTAGGGTAGAGCATTCTTTTTATAACATAAGAAAGCTCACGGCAGCTGTCACAAGCCAGCCGAATACCCCCGGCAAACTGAAGGCTTTATTGCGGGACCTTCAGAGTAATCTTTTCCGATGGAAAAGGTGAAGAGAATGCGCAAAGAACAGTATATTTTAATGTGCAGTATCGCTTTGTACTAGATAAGACAGAATCAAGGCGATAAGCAAGGAGGTAAGAGAAGTGTCAAGAAAAGGTAATATACCAAAAAGAGACGTACTTCCGGATCCGGTTTACGGCAGCGTTGCTGTAGCTAAATTGATCAACGGCATCATGCTCGATGGCAAAAAGGGAACTGCTCAGGCCATCGTTTACGGTGCATTTGATACCATCAAAGAACAGACAGGCGAGGAACCGCTGGAAGTATTTGAAAAGGCATTGAACAACATCATGCCTGTATTGGAAGTAAAAGCAAAGAGAATCGGTGGAGCCAACTATCAGGTTCCTGTAGAAGTAAGACCTGACAGAAGACAGACTCTGGGATTAAGATGGCTTGTAAAGTATACCAGAGCAAGAGGCGAAAGAACTATGGCTGAAAGACTGGCTAAAGAGCTTATGGATGCAGCCAACAACACCGGAGCTTCAGTAAAGAAGAAGGAAGATACTCACAAGATGGCGGAAGCCAACAGAGCATTCGCTCATTTCCGCTGGTAATCGCTCGTTTAGTGCAAACGGTTTATGCGGTTATATTTCGCGCGGCTTATATTTCGCGCGAGTCTACAATATACAATAATGCAGAAGGGAGGATATATAGATGCCAAGAAAGTTTCCTTTGGAAAAGACAAGAAACATTGGTATTATGGCTCACATAGATGCGGGCAAGACGACTACCACAGAAAGAATTCTGTTCTATACCGGCAGAACACACAAGCTGGGCGAAACTCATGAAGGCGCAGCCACTATGGACTGGATGGAACAAGAGCAGGAACGTGGTATTACTATAACCTCTGCTGCTACTACAGCACAATGGAAGGATACAAGAATCAATATCATAGATACACCGGGACACGTGGACTTTACCGTTGAAGTAGAAAGATCCTTAAGGGTTTTGGACGGCGCGGTAACAGTATTATGTGCAAAAGGCGGCGTAGAGCCACAGTCAGAGACTGTTTGGAGACAAGCTGAAAAATACGGCGTACCTAGAATGATCTTTGTAAATAAAATGGATATAATGGGTGCAGATTTCTTTAGAGTTGTCGGAATGGTAAAAGACAGACTCAAAGCTAACGCTGTTCCTGTTCAACTGCCAATAGGTGCTGAAGATACTTTCGTAGGAATTATCGACTTAGTAGAAATGAAGGCAGAGATTTATAAAGACGAATTAGGTAAGGAATACGATATTACCGATATTCCTGACGACATGAAAGAACTGGCAAACGAATGGAGAGAAAAGCTGGTAGAATCTGTTGCAGAAACTGATGAAGAGCTTATGATGAAGTTCCTTGAAGGCGAAGAACTCACTGTAGAGGAAATTAAAACTGTCATAAGAAAAGAGACTATAGCAGGAAGAATGGTTCCTATGCTTTGCGGAAGCGCTTATAGAAACAAGGGCGTACAGATGATGCTGGATGCGGTAATCGACTATATGCCGTCACCTCTTGATATCCCTCCTATTAAGGGTGTTAACCCTGACACAGGAGAAGAGGATGTGAGACACACAAGCGACACCGAGCCTTTCTCAGCTTTGGCCTTCAAGATCATGGCAGACCCGTTCGTAGGTAAGCTGGCATTCTTCAGAGTATATTCCGGAACTCTTCAGTCAGGTTCTTATGTATATAACTCAACAAAGGGCAAGAAGGAAAGAATCGGAAGAATCCTTCAGATGCATGCCAACAAGAGAGAGGAAATCCAGGAAGTATACGCAGGTGATATAGCTGCTGCTGTAGGACTGAAAGATACTACCACAGGTGATACTCTCTGCGATGAAAAACATGAGATAATTCTGGAATCCATGGAATTCCCTGATCCTGTAATAGAAATAGCTATCGAGCCTAAGACTAAGGCAGGACAGGAAAAAATGGGTATTGCTCTTGCAAAGCTGGCTGAGGAAGACCCTACATTCAAAACTTACACCAACGAAGATACCGGACAGACTATTATCGCAGGAATGGGAGAACTCCACCTGGAAATCATAGTTGACAGACTTCTCCGTGAATTTAAGGTTGAAGCTAACGTAGGTAAGCCTCAGGTTTCATACAAAGAAACTATCACTACTACTGCTGATGTAGACCATAAGTACGCTAAGCAGTCCGGCGGACGCGGACAGTACGGTCACGTTAAGATCAGAATTTATCCTAGAGACCCTGGCGCAGGCTTTGAATTTAAGAATTCCATCGTCGGAGGAGCTATTCCTAAGGAATACATTCCAAAGATTGAAGAAGGTATCAAAGAAGCTATGCAGAACGGCCCTATTGCGGGATATCAAGTAGTAGACGTAGGCGTAGAACTGTATGACGGTTCTTACCACGAGGTAGACTCTTCAGAAATGGCATTTAAGATTGCGGCTTCGATGGCATTCAGAGAAGCAGTTAAGAAGGCTAAGCCTGTTCTTTTGGAACCTATATTCAAAGTTGAAGTTACTGTTCCTGAAGAATATATGGGTGACGTAATCGGCGATATTTCTTCAAGAAGAGGAAGAATAGAAGGCTCCGAGATGAATCTGGGAGCTGTGGCAGTAAGAGGTATGGTTCCGCTGTCAGAAATGTTCGGATATGCAACAGACCTGCGTTCCAAGACTCAGGGACGCGGTGTATACGTAATGCAGATGGACCATTTCGAAAAGCTGCCTGATAACTTATTGGAAAAAATAAACAAATAACTTTTAATATTTAAATATTATGACCTTTTAGGAGGAACGAAGAAAATGGCAAAACAGAAGTTTGAAAGAACAAAACCGCATATTAATATCGGAACCATAGGCCATGTAGACCATGGAAAGACAACGCTGACAGCAGCAATAACCAAGGTTCTGCATCAGAGATATGGACTGGGCCAGGATGTAGCATTCGACCAGATCGACAAGGCACCGGAAGAAAAGGAAAGAGGAATCACAATTTCCACAGCCCACGTAGAGTATGAGACACCAAACAGACACTACGCACACGTAGACTGCCCGGGGCACGCTGACTATGTAAAGAACATGATCACAGGAGCAGCGCAGATGGACGGAGCAATCCTGGTAGTAGCAGCAACAGACGGACCGATGCCGCAGACAAGAGAGCACATACTGCTTTCAAGACAGGTAGGAGTACCATATATCATCGTATTCCTGAATAAGTGCGACATGGTAGATGATGAAGAGCTGTTAGACCTGGTAGAGATGGAAGTAAGAGAGCTTCTGGACGAATATGAATTCCCGGGAGATGATACACCGATCATCAGAGGATCTGCATTGATGGCATTAGAAGACCCAGCAGGACCATGGGGAGATAAGATAGTAGAGCTGTTTGAAGCAGTAGACAGCTACATTCCAGAGCCACAGAGAGATAACGACAAGCCATTCCTGATGCCGGTAGAGGACGTATTCTCAATAACAGGAAGAGGAACAGTAGCGACAGGAAGAGTAGAGAGAGGAACACTGGAAGTTGGAAACGAAGTAGAGATCGTAGGACTGACAGATGAGAAGAGGAAAGTCGTAGTAACAGGAGTGGAGATGTTCAGAAAGCTGCTTGACAAGGCAGAGACAGGAGACAACATCGGAGCACTTTTGAGAGGCGTACAGAGAAACGAGATAGAGAGAGGACAGGTACTGTGCCAGCCTGGGACAATACATCCGCATACAAAGTTCAAGGGCGAGGTATATGTACTGAAGAAAGAGGAAGGTGGAAGACATACACCGTTCTTCAATGGATATAGACCGCAGTTCTACTTCAGAACAACAGACGTAACAGGAGATCTGAAGCTGCCGGAGGGAGTAGAGATGTGCATGCCGGGAGATAACATCACAATGGAGATCGACCTGATCACACCGATAGCGATAGAAGAAGGACTGAGATTCGCCATCAGAGAAGGTGGAAGAACAGTAGGATCCGGAGTAGTAACAGAGATCATCGAGTAAGATATCGAAGGCTCTGAGATAAAGGGGATGCCCATCAACGCAGGAAAGCGTTGAGAGGGCATCCCTTTTCGTAGTGCGCCTGGCGGCGCACGTTTCTAACAGGTGAAAGTCCTGAATCCGCCCGGT
>ENA-ORNG01000367-ORNG01000367.1-human-gut-metagenome-genome-assembly--contig:-NODE-367-length-40529-cov-5.550600_pt1 | contig 40529 bp, 36 predicted proteins | sample MGYA00242113_ERZ509018 | MGnify/ENA primary metagenome ERZ509018 (study PRJEB26280, sample SAMEA2338711) | human gut metagenome | biome: human gut; feature: human-associated habitat; material: faeces... | reverse complement strand
GGCCCAGCCGGTACAGCTGCGGAGAGACAGATACACAGGACATATACAGGACGCAGTGTATGTGACACGCCCCGGCCTAGCCTCCGACATCCCTGGCCGCATGCCACCTCCGTATTGCAAAAAATAAAAAAATCATTTATCATATAAAAAAATCGGGAATTGAGAGGCACAAAAATGCTCGCTGTAAAAGATCTGGTAAATCCAAATATCACCAACAAAAAGACAGACCTTAAAATAAACCAGAACATGAACCTGAAAGACATCGACCTGGGGATTTTCGGTTCCAGCATTTACGAGTACACAAATGTGGTAGATGACGAGGATCATATTGTCGGAGCAGTCAAGACAGAACGGCTGGTCTACATGATAACAAAGAATAAAGAAAATTCATTTGTACAGATCCTTGACACCATGGATGCAGGGATCGTGGTCATAGACATGGACAGCAGGATATTCTATGTCAACCCGGCCTACGGAAAGATCCTGAACATCAGCATAAACAAGATACTGGGCAGATATATGAGCATCATAGAGCCTGAAGCTGCACTGCTGGATGTGATAAGGACCAGAAAGGGCAAAAAAGTCAGGAATCAGCATATAAAAAGCATAAACACATATGTGGATATCAGCACCCATCCTCTGGTCAATGACGGTATCATGACGGGCGCTTATTCTATATTTACAGATGTCACCACAGAGAATAAGCTGCATCAGGAAGTAAAAAAGATGTCTGCCGTAACAGAAGAATATAACCAGCAGACTCAGGCAAAGGAGTTTCTAAGGGAAAACCAGATAATCGGGGAAAGCAAAGTTTACCTCGAATGTGTCAACCGCGCCCTTCGCGTAGCTACCACCGACACGATGGTACTGGTCAGGGGAGAGAACGGTACAGGTAAAGAAGTCATAGTCAACCTTATAAAGAGTCATTGCGCACGCAAAAACAGGCCTTTTATAACCGTAAACTGCTCAGCCATACCAGATACCCTCATAGAGAGCGAGCTGTTCGGTTATGAGGAAGGCTCCTTTACGGGAGCTTCAAAAGGCGGAAAGATGGGCAAGTTCCAGCTTGCTGACGGAGGAACCCTTTTTCTGGATGAGATAGGTGATATGCCTTACCAGATGCAGGCCAAACTGCTTAGAGTATTGCAGGAAGGCGAGATTGAAAAAGTCGGACGACAGAAAAACATACCCATAGATGTGAGGGTTATAGCAGCAACAAACCGCAACCTGGAAGAAATGGTAAAAGAAGGTGCGTTCAGAGAAGATCTGTATTACAGGCTCAATGTTGTGTCCATCCATATACCTCCCCTGAGGGAAAGGGGTAACGATGTGCTTTTGCTTACAGACTATTTTCTGCAGAAGTACTGTAAACAATATGGCAGGGAACTGAGAGCGGACAGGAGTATATACCAGTTGTTTGTTGCATATGGATGGCCTGGCAATGTAAGGGAACTGAAGAATGCCGTAGAAAGCGCTGTGGTATTGTGCGAGACAGATACGATAACGGCAGCAGATCTACCTGAAAACATAAGGGGATGTGAACTTTCTGCCGAACCGTCGGCAGTTCCGGGGACAGACGGTTATATCATGGGGGGCGGGGGGCGGCCTTTAAAAGAAGAGGTCGAAAACTTTGAAAAATATGTCATATTCCGCACCATAGAAAGATGCGGCGGAGATAAGAACAAGGCCATGGAAATGCTGGGAATGAGCAAGAGGACATTCTACAGAAAGATTGCCAATTATGGCACAAAACCAAAGTGATGCCAAAAATGGCACGGCAGGTCCGTCCAGGCTGTGCCAAAAATGGCAAAAAATCGCCGCCAATACAATTAAAAGTGATGATGATCATGTATCATCACTTTTTTTTGTCCTGTAAACCGTTGGAATTTCAAGGTATTACAAAGAAAAAGCATGCAAGGTGGAAATTTGGCACATATCTTGTAATCATTATTGCTGCGTTCATGGAACAGCAGCAATAAGAAGATTGAGAGGTGCCAAAGTGTATAGTATGAGATTGCCCGAAGCGGTAGACATCATAGATGTTACCTTGAGAGACGGGTTCCAAAACGAAGAAATGTTCGTGCCTACGGACGCCAAGCTCTGGATAGCAGACAGGCTCATCGACGCAGGCTTTAAGAGGATAGAGGTTGGAACTTTCAGCCATGTGAAATATGTCCCTCAGTTCAAAGACATACTCGAAGTATTGAAAGGCCTTCCTAAGCGCGATGATGTGGAATACACGGTGCTGGCTCTCAATACCAGGGCCTGTGAGAGGGTTGCCGAAGCACTCGACGCCGGCGTCAAGATAGACAGGGTACTGTGCGGACAGCTTGCCACCAGCGAGGCCTATGCTCGCAAGAATATGAATCGTACACACGAAGAGTTATTTAATGAGGCGGAAAAAAATGTAAAGTTTCTGCATAGCATAGGAGTCAAAAAAGTATTTGCAAACATAGGGACCATATTTGGATGTCCCATACAGGGAGAAGTTCCTATAACAAAAGCTTATGAGTTTGTGGACAGGGCTTTTGACATCGGATTTGACGAGATTGAACACTCAGACCCTGATGGAATAGCTGATCCGAGAAGCGTATATGAGTATTTTTCAAATATTTTAGAAAAGTATCCGGACACCGCTATGCACTCGTTCCACGCCCATGACATAAGGGGAATGGGAATGGCATCATACTATGCAGCCATGGAAGCCGGAGTGACCGTATTTGACTGCTCCCTGGGAGGTATAGGAGGACAGGTGGCCAACATAGTAGACAGGACTCCTGTAAAAGGTACAGGAGAATATTACTTTGAGTGCGGCAGGACCGGCCTGGTGGAAACATGTGATTTTGTTTCTATGGTAGGCTGCATGGATGTTGAGACGGGCATAGACGGGAAAAAGTGCCGCAAGATAGAGAGGATGGTAGAACGCATACTGGGAAGAAAGCTGGATTCTTTTACCAGCTCGATAAAATAGACTTTCAGGAGGAAAAACAACATGAAAACCAGCAGTTATTCGGGCTTTTTCAAACTGTCAATGGAGGAAAGGCTCAAAGAGGTGGCGGAATTTTCCGGACTTACAGATGAAGAGCAGGCTGTGCTCAGATCGGCCGATTCTCTGGACGATGAAAAAGCCGACCACATGATCGAAAATGTTATCGGTAAATTTGCTCTTCCAATGGGAGTGGCTATCAACTTTGTCATAAACGGCAAGGATGTGGTTATTCCGATGGTATGTGAAGAACCATCAGTAGTGGCGGCCTGTTCAAACGCAGCAAAGATGGCAAGGCCGTCAGGCGGATTTAAGGCTTCTTCAAGCGGAAATGTGATGATTGCGCAGATTCAGGTTCTCGGCATCGCAACTCCGGCAGCAGCGAAGGGCATGATACTTGAAAAGAAAGACGAGATCATGCGCATATGCAACGAAAAGGATCCTGTGCTCGTATCCTTGGGAGGCGGAGTAAAAGATGTGGAAGTAAGGACTGTGGATACAAAAGCGGGAACAATGGTGATAGTTCATCTGTTGGTAGATACCGGCGACGCCATGGGAGCCAACGCCGTAAATACCATGGCAGAAGCTGTCGCTCCGTTCATCGAAGAAGTGACAGGAGGAACGGTTGAGCTGAGGATACTTTCCAATCTGGCCGATCACAGACTGGTAAGAGCAAGAGCCACCTGGAGAAAAGAAGACATAGGCGGAGAAGAAGTGGTAGAAAAGATGCTGAGCGCATATGCATTTGCCGAAGCAGACCCTTACAGGGCAGCTACCAACAACAAAGGCATAATGAACGGTATCGTGCCGGTTGTCATCGCCACCGGAAACGATACGAGAGCCATCGAGTCAGGAGCTCACGCATATGCCGCCAGGAGCGGCCGTTATACTTCCATGACCACATGGGAAAAGGACGAAAACGGAGATCTGGTCGGTTCCATAGAGATTCCTATGGCGGTCGGTCTTGTGGGCGGCGCAACCAAGATTCATCCGGCGGCCAAGGCGGCGGTTAAGCTCTTAGGAGTAAAGACCGCCTCGGAACTGGGACAGATCATCGCCTGCGCAGGCCTTGCCAACAACATGGCGGCCATGAAAGCTCTGGCCACCGAAGGCATCCAGAGAGGACACATGTCGCTTCACGCAAGGAACCTGGCTAATACCGTAGGAGCCAAAGGGGAGATACTGGAAAAGATCGTAGCCCAGATGGTAGCGGACAAGAAGGTCCGTATTGAATACGCTCAGGAACTGTTTGATAAATATAACAGCGAAAGGAAGTAAGAACATGTATTTAACAGCCGAAGAAAAAGAAATACTGGCAGGAGCCAAAGGGCAGGCTGCCAAGCTGGCCATGGAGACCCTGGTCAAGATAGGCGAGATAAACGGCGCAGAAAAGTTCATACCGATCAAAAGCGTACATCTCGTGCTCCACGCCTACAAGAGCGCCTTTGACGCCGGTGTGGAGACCGCCGAAAAAATAGCCGACATGGGCGGCCGCTTCTGCGTTCCCGTTACCATCGACCCTTACGGAATGGACTCGGAGGACTGGAGAGGAGCCAAGACCCCTGAACACTACGCCCGCCAGCAGATGAGGCTCGAAGCGGCCGTGATGAAGATGGGAGTGATCCCAAACTGGACCTGTACTCCATATTACGGATTTACAGCCCCGAGGATGGGCGAACACCTGGCATGGTCCGAAAGCTCAGCGGTGGCATATGCAAACACCGCCTGCGGAGCCAGAACCAACAGGCAGACAGCCATCGTTGATATTTTCTGCGGTATAGTAGGCAGAGCGCCTTACACGGGGCTTCATCTGGATGAAAACAGAAAAGGGCAGGTTCTCATAAACCTTGAAATGGACAGACCTCTGGCCGAATGGGAATATCCGGCTCTTGGCTATTTGCTGGGACAGAAGCTGGGCGCACGCATAGGCGTCGTGGACGGCATGAAGGGAAGCCCGACCAGCGAAAACCTGAAGAATTTCTGCGGAGCCGCTGCGGCTGCCGGCTCAGTAGCTCTCATTCACATAGTGGGAGTGACCCCGGAAGCGCCGACAAAGGAGGCCGCTTTCAGGGACAACACCCCGGAAGAAGTGATCCGCGTGACCGAAGAGGATATCAGGAACACCAGAAAGGCCATGTGCAACAATACCACCGACAGAGTGGACTTCGTGGCCCTGGGATGTCCTCATTACACCATAAACGAGATAGTAAAAGTCCACAAGCTCCTGAACGGGCGCAAGGTGCATCCTGACACGGCTTTCTGGATCTACGCCAATTCCTACGCCCTCAGACTTGCAGAAAAGATGGGCATAAGACAGGATCTGGAAAAGTCTGGAGTGGTCATGAGAGCCGAAACATGTATGATAATTTCCCCTGTCAAGGACTGGGGCTTCCAGACCATGATGACCGACTCCGGAAAGTGTTCATACTACGGACCGGCCGAGTGCGGAACGGAAATGATCTTTGCCAGCGTTGAGGAATGTGTGGAATCAGCGGTTTCCGGCAAGATGGAGATTTTTAAATAAGGAGAAGGGACATGAAAGTGATTCAGGGCAGAGGTATCGTAGGCGGAAAGGCCAGAGGTGAGGCTATCGTATCCGAAAGACCTTTCGGCTTCTTCGGAGGAGTAAATCCAGGTACCGGAGTAGTAATAGATAAATGGCACGAGCTCTATGGAGAGAGTATCAAAGGCAAAGTCTTCATCTATCCCGAAGGCAGGGGCTCCACGGTAGGAGCGGCCATAATACTGGAGCTGGCCAGGACAGGATGTGCTCCGGCAGCCATAGTAAACTGCAACATAGAGACCATAACCGCAGGAGGCGGCGTGATGGCCAAGACCTTCTACGATGTGGAGATACCGATGATAGACGGCATATCAAAAGATGAACTTATGGCCATAAAGACGGGGACCATGGTTGAAGTAGACGGAGACAATGGTACCCTGACCATATTATGACAGGAGGGATGTCCATGGGAAAAAAGATATTCAGAAACGGCAATATCTTCACCTCTGATGAGGAAATGCCTTGCGCTGAAAGCTTTATAGCCGATGACGGCATCATCACATGGATAGGAAAGGACTGTGACCTGCCGGAAAGCAAGGATGACATAGCTGGAACAGATACACAGGTGATTGACCTGAAGGGCAGGACCGTGATACCCGGTTTCATTGACAGCCATATGCACCCGGTTATTTTAGCAGGCTACATAAACAGTATTTCATGCCTGCCGCCTGAGATCCGCTCCATCGAAGAACTGGCGCCCGCCATAAGGAAAAAGGCGGAGACGGCCGGGCCGGGAGAATGGATAAAAGGCTGGGGCTATGACGAGGAAAAGTTTGCCGAACACAGGGCCCCGACCAGATGGGACCTGGACAAAGGATCCGGGGATGTACCCGTATGCCTGCTCAGGTCATGTACCCATGTCAGGTCAGTCAACAGCAAGGCTCTGGAGCTGGCGGGCATAACAAGGGATACGCCCGACCCGCCCGGCGGAGAGATAGACAGGGATGAAAACGGCGAGCCTACCGGCATACTCAGAGAAAACGCGGCACATCTGGTAGATGATGTAATGCCTGAGATATCAAGGGAAGAACTGATAGATTCCATCGTAAAGCTGGGCAGCCTGCTGCTGTCCCAGGGAGTCACCGCCGTGTGCGACATGGGGAATCTTGAGCCAACGGATTATTACAGATACTATGAGGAAGCCGCCCAAAAAGGTTTCAGGCAGTCGGTAGGTATCTATTACATGTGGGGCCAGGTCAGAGACAGGAAAGACTTTTCCTGGGACGATGAAAGGGCCCGCAGAGATAAACAGATCTTCGACGCAGGCATCAAGCTCATAGGCGACGGCAGCGTAGGCGGCAGGACCGCATGGATGAACCGGCCGTATAAAGGCTCAGAGGACGAATTTGGCATATGCGTGTGCAGCGACGATGAAATAGATACGGCCATAGATTTCTGCAAAGAAAACAGGTGCCAGCTTTCTTTCCACGCCATGGGGAAACGAACCATCGACAAAATCACATCCCGGGCAGAGTCAGAAAGCCCGTGGATAACGGACAGGCCGCATATAAGGCTCGAACATGTGACGGATCCGTCCGAAGAAGCCATAGAGATCATGGCAGAGAAAAAGATAGCCGTATCGACCCAGGCTATATTCATGTATTCGGAGATCGAAAGCTACGTCAACAATCTTGGAGAGGACTGGCTCCACGAGACTTATCCCATAAGGCACATGCTGGAAAAAGGCGTGAAGGTGGCCCTTTCCACCGACGCTCCGGCAACCTCATGGGCCGTGCCTTCTGACCCGTTTCCTAACATCAAGTCAGCGGTGAGCCGATATGCCTATGACGGTACCGACTGCGGCAGAGAAAACCGCATAGATACGGAGACGGCCGTAAAGCTTTATACCAGAGAAGGCGCTCAGGTGGCAGGATTTGAGAAGATGGGCATGTTAAAGAGGGGATTTAAAGCCGATTTTGCCGTTTTGTCAGAAGACCTTTTCAGCGCCTGCGGAGAGGATATAGACAAGGTCTTCGTGACAGAGACATATATAGACGGCGAACAGGTTTACAAATGTATCACCAGATAGTTCCCGGCACGGTGTAACACCGGCCGGTGCTATAGAAAGAAACCCCTATTTTAATGAGAGGAGAGACTTATGAAAAGCGTACTCAAAAAAGTGATCGCATGCGCCCTCATATTTGCAATGGTATTATCTATGGCGGCATGCGGCAACGGCGACGAGGGCGGAGAGACCTCAACCCATACTGACGGACAGGTAGTCGTAAACATCGACTGGCCGGCCTACATCGACCCGGGCATAGCCAATAAGGACGCTGACCTCATGGCTATCGTAAATCTGTACGACAGCCTGGTGTTCCCTAACACAGACGGCACGGTAAGCCCTCTGGTAGCTGAAACCTGGGAAGCGAACGATGATTGCACCGTTTACACCTTCCACCTCAGAGACGATGTCGTTTTCCACAGCGGCAACCCTCTGACGGCCAAGGATGTTAAGTGGAGCATGGACAGACTGCTCAATATGGGTGAAGGCATGGCATATCTGTACACCGGCGTCGTTGATTCCGTAGAAGTAATCGACGACTACACCGTACAGTTCAACCTGGCGGCTCCTTCCGGAACCTTTCCTTCATCCATGACCAGACTGTACATCATGGACAGCGCGCTTGTTACTGAAAACATCGACACCAGCAGCACTCAGTACGGAGAAAACGGCGACTACGGCAAAGGCTGGCTCAACACCAACGACGCCGGCAGCGGCCCTTACAAGGTAAAAGAGATCCGTACCGAAGAGTACATCATCATGGAACAGAGCGACAACTACTGGCAGGAATTCGACGAGAAGGCTCCTAAGGAAGCCAAGCTCCAGGGCGGAGTAGTTACCTCTACCATGAAGACCATGGTATCAAGAGGCGAACTCGATGTTACCGACGGAGCTCAGACTCCTGAAACTTACGAGTCCATGGCTTCCGAAGACGGCGTAACGCTGGTAAGAACCCTCAGCGGAGGAAACTTCAACATTTCCCTCAACACCCAGCTCGCCCCTACGGACGACATTCATTTCCGCAAAGCTATGGCCTATGCTCTGGACTATGATTCGGTTATCAACGACATCTATGTAGGCAGCGTCAAGGCCACCGGCCCTATCATCAGCGGTATTGCCGGCGCGATGGCGGAAGAAGACTTCCCATATGTATACGACCTTGATAAGGCCAAGGAAGAACTGGAACAGTCCCCTTATTACGACCAGCTCATGAGCGGCGAGATGAAAGTAACCCTGTCCTACTGCTCAGAAGGCGGAGAACAGCAGGAAAAACTTGCGCTGTTAATGCAGGCGGGAATGAGCCAGCTGGGCGTTACCGTTGAGATCACCGGTAAGCCTTTCGCGACCATGATGACCGACGCTTCCACCGTAGAGGGAACCCCGAACGCTTCCTTCATCGTATTCAACCCTGCCTATCCTGACGGCGGCGCCTGCCTCAAGCCGAGATATCATACCGATTCCAACGGCTCCTGGGAGCACACCGACTGGGTAGACGATCCTGAACTGGATGCCGCTATCGAAGCTGCAATGATGATCACCGACGACGAGGAAAGAGCTGCGGCTTACGCCGAGATCAACAAAGAGATCGTCGACCTCTGTCCGACCATCTGGGCCTGCGATGTATCGTCGACATTCGTCTACAGATCGAGCTACATCGAATACATGCCTGTAGCGGCCGACTATGAAAATGGAGTAAACGCCATCTATTCGCCGGGTTATACCGCTTACTTCATGGACTACAGACTGGCATAACAGTTTGCAGCTGCACAAAAATTCAGCTGTAACCCTCATTTGATATTGCCAACAGAGAGAAAGAGGAAAATGCAATGAAGACAAAAGTAATATCAGTGCTGAAACGAATAGTTGCATACTTCCTCGTTCTCGTTGGCCTGTCCATTCTGATCTTCGTTATCGTCCGGATCATGCCGGGCGATACGGCCAGAATGGCCCTGGGCCCGAGAGCGCCGGAAGCAGCCGTAGAAGCGCTGAGAGAAGAAATGCATCTGAACGATTCTTATATAGTTCAGTACGGATACTGGATATCGGGGATATTGCAGGGTGATTTCGGAGATTCCATAGTGACAAGAAGACCTGTTGCGGAGGATATAAGCTCTTATCTGCCGGCCACCCTTGAACTGGCCATAATCACCGCTATGCTGGTGATCGTATTCGGTATAATGCTGGGAGTCGTATCCACAAAATATTCGGGCAAATGGCTTGACGGAATCATAAGGACCTTATCATACTTTGGCATCTGCGCCCCGGCTTTCCTGTGGGCGGTGCTGGCCATGCTGCTGTTTGCCTATGTGATACCTGTACTGCCTATATCAGGAAGATTGAGCGCAGGTTTTAGCCCGCCGGACACCATAACGGGAATGTACACGGTAGATTTTCTGCTCCAGGGCAACTTCGCCGGATTCTGGGACGCCCTCAAGCATCTTATCCTGCCTGCCGTCAGCCTGTCCTTTGCAGGCATCAGCCAGGCAGCCCGTATCACCAGATCCAGCATGGTTGAAAACCTGGACAAGCCTTACGCTTATGCAGAGAGAGCCTACGGCATACCGGAGAACAAGATTCTCCGCAAGTATCTGCTCAAGCCGTCGCTGAATTCGACCATTTCGGTAATGGCTCTTGACATTGCCGGTATATTCGGCGGAGCTTTCCTGGTAGAACAGATCTTCGGCTACCCGGGACTGGCAAATTACGGTCTGACAGCCATGCTCAACAAGGATGTTTTTGCTATTTCGGCCGTAGTAATGGTGCTGGGCGTCATAGTGATAATATTTAACCTTATAGCCGACCTTGTCATACGGGCCCTCGACCCGAGAGTGCGGCTGGCAGAGAAATAGAGAGGAGGAAGATTATGGAAAACAACAAGACAAGGATAGACATTTCCTCCGTGGATGTTGCAAAACTGCCCAGCAAGAACCGCCTGACAGAGCTGAGAAAAAAATGGTACAAATTTTCACTCAATAAGCTGTCGGTGGTGGGACTGGTGATCATAATACTGGTAGTGTTATGCGCCCTGTTTTATAAATTCATTGTCCCATATCCTGAGGATGTGGGCGCCGTAGTAAAGTTTTCCGAGGCGCTGGAAGCTCCGTCGGCAGACCACATACTGGGAACGGATGCTACAGGCAGGGATATGTTCAGCCGCATAATCTACGCTTTCAGAGGGGCTCTGACCATGGGCATAGGATGTTTGCTCATAGTGGTGCCTCTGGGCGGTATCCTGGGACTGATCGCAGGATACTGGAACGGAAAATTCATATCCAACTTCATAATGAGACTGGCTGATGTCTTTCTGGCTCTTCCGGCGCTGATACTGGTAATGTGTGTGTCGTCCATAATGGAAGCCAGCCTCAGCAATGCCATGCTGGCCCTGAGCGTTTCCTGGTGGCCCTGGTACACCAGACTGGTCTACGGCATCGTAGTATCCACAAGGAACGAGACTTACATAAGATCTGCAGAGGTGCTGGGAGCCAGCAGAGCACACATACTCCTAAAGGAAATATTGCCGAATACATTATCACCGATATTGACTAAGGTTACCCTGGATATGGGCTGGGCCGTAATGGCCGGCGCCACCCTCAGCTATGTGGGCATGGGCGAACAGCCGCCGACGCCGTCCCTGGGTTCCATGGTAAACAGCGGGATAAACTTCCTGCCTGACCAGTGGTGGATGTCAGTGTTCCCGGCTCTGGCCATAATGATAATAGTTCTGGGATTCAACTTGACCGGCGACGGCATCAAGGATATGCTGTCCAGCGAAGAATAGGGAGGAAAATATGGAAAATAAACTGACAGCCGACAAAGTGGTGGATGTGAAAAACCTGCATATTTCTTTCCGTACTTTCAGGGGCTATCCTCATGTGCTCAACGGAGTGAATCTCTATGTAAAGAAAAAGGAGAGAATAAGCATAGTAGGCGAGACAGGCTGCGGCAAGACCACTACCGTCAACGCCATCGCGCAGATACTGGCAAAACAGGCCAGGATAGATGACGGGGAGATATTCTTCAAGGGAAGCAATGTGCTTACAATGCCTCAGAAAGAGCTTAAAAAACTCAGAGCCGAAAATGTCTCCATAATATTTCAAGATCCCATCGCTTCCCTGAACCCGGTATTTACCATAGGACAGCAGCTAAAAGAAGTCATCAGGTATTCGGGAGTTGAGGGAGCCGCGGATAAAAATGTACAGCAGGAAAGGGCCATAAACGCCCTCAAAGAAACCTCGCTGCCTGACCCTGAGCGAATAATGGACAGCTATCCGTTCCAGCTTTCGGGTGGAATGAGGCAGCGTATCTGTATAGCCATGTCTCTGGCAACGCCAAGGGATCTGGTAATGGCTGATGAACCGACCACTAACCTTGATGTAACTATACAGGACCAGGTACTCAAGACCTTGAGACAGAGGGTCGAGGAAAAGGAAAGCGCCCTTATACTCATAACCCACTCTCTGGGCGTAGCCAGAGAGATGGCCGACAGGATATATGTAATGTACGCCGGGAATATGGTGGAAACGGCTTCGTCAAAAGATATATTCAGAGAATGTCTGCACCCATATACCAAGGGGCTTATGAGCTGCATACCTAAGCTGGCCGGAGGCGGCATAGCCGAAGGAATCCCGGGACACATACCTAACTATATGGACCCGCCGCCGGGATGCAGATTTGCGCCGCGCTGCCCTTACGCTACGGCCAGGTGCAGCGAGAAGCAGCCTCCGATGTTCGAGGCGGCCCCTGAGCACTTCGTATCCTGCTATCTGTATGAAAACGGTAAAGTAATGACAAAGGAGAACTCTGATGGAAAATAACATTAAGATAGGAGAAGAAATATTAAAGGTCGAAGGGCTAAAAAAATACTTCCCTGTAAGAGGCAAAGAAGGCTCCTTTGTAAAGGCCATTGACGGCATAGACTTTGACCTTGCAAAAGGTGAAACACTGGGACTTGTGGGAGAGTCCGGTTCCGGCAAAAGCACTATCGCCTACAATGTGGTAGGTATGGAGGCCATGACAGAGGGAAAAATGACTTTTCTGGGCCGCGATATAAGCATGCCTCTTGACAAGCGGCCGCTGGAACTTAAAAAAGAAATACAGATCGTTTTCCAGGACCCGGGCACTTCCCTTAATCCCCAGAGGACCATATTTGACATACTCAAGCTGCCTTTGAAGATACACAAGATGTGCGCTAAAGAGGACTACATCAAATATGTGGCCCGGCTCATGGATATAGTAGAACTGCCGTATGAATACATGTATAAATATCCGGCCAGTCTGGGCGGAGGAGAAAAGCAGATGGTAGCTATCGCAAGGGCTCTTGCCACCGACCCGTCCCTCATAGTGCTTGACGAGCCTACCAGCGCTCTGGATGTTTCTGTACAGGCAAAGATAATCAATACATTGATCAAGCTCCAGAAAGAGATGTCACTGTCCTACCTGTTTATAACTCATGACCTCAGTCTCATGAGAAATGTATCGGACAGAGTTGCTATCATGTATCTCGGCAGAATAGCTGAGATTGCTCCGACGGAAAGCTTTTTCAGCAATCCTCAGCATCCATATACCCAGATGCTGCTTTCGTCCATACCTGTGGTCAGCGAAGAAGAAGAAAAATATAAACCTCAGCAGATCCATTCAGAGGGCGAGATTCCATCACCTGTTAACTTGCCGTCAGGATGCAGCTTCCATACACGCTGCCCATTTGCTACAGAAAAATGCAGAACAGAAGATCCGGTAATGATTAAATATGACGAAAAGCACATGGTAAGGTGCCATATGTGCAAACCTAAGGAGGCCTGAAATGAAAGAACTGAGACTCAAAACGCCAAAGGATATTGAAGACCTTCTGACCGGCTGCGCCTTTTACGGCACAGGAGGCGGAGGAGATGTGGCTATAGGACGCCAGTCTCTCAACAGTTGTCTTGAAGCGGGGATCGACATAGTGCTCAAGGACCCGGATGAGATGAAGGATGACGAGACATATTGCTGCGTTTTCTTCATGGGCAGCATAGCGCCTAAGACACCGGAGACTCTGGCAGAAATGGACAGGATGGGATATACAAAGAGAGTTTATGACCCGGACAGTATCCTTATGGGAGCTTTCAGAAACATGGAGGAATTTCTCGGAAAGAAGATTGACGGGATCTTCGTTGCTGAGCCGGGCGGCACCAACGGCGCATGCTGTATAGCCGCCGCCATGAAGATGGGAGTGCCTATCCTTGACGGAGATCCGGCAGGCAGAGCAATTCCGGAAGCTACAATGGGACTGCCGGAAATTTACGGCATGCCTTGCCTGCCTGTGACCTGCTTTGACGCCTGGGGAAACAGCAGCGTGATCATGCACACATACAACGACCTGGCCACCGAGAGGCTGGGCAAGTTCATCAGTCAGGCTTCCTACGGAGAACTGGCTGAGGCCAGCTATGTGCTCAGCGGCAGGGATATGAAGAAGATACTGGTATATCACTCCCTTTCCAAGTGCTACGAAGTGGGAAAAGCCATCAATGACGCTCCTAAGGGCGGAGTCCTGACGGCGGCGGCCATAGCCTCCATGGGGATCGCCGTAGCCGAAGGCCGTCTCCACTCGCTGGACGCCTACGATAAGGACGGATATTACTGGGGCACTTACAAGATAGACGCCGGAGACGACGAATACAAGATATGGTTCAAAAACGAGAACCACATCCTCTGGAAAAACGATGAGCCCTTTGCCTCGAGCCCTGACCTGATCACCCTTATAGATCTGGACGAAGGTCAGCCTGTCCTCAATTCTCATATCAAAGACGGCTTGAGGGTGGGCATAGTGGTATCGCCTATACACGATAAATATCTGACCGAAGAAGCGCTGAAAGTCTTCAGTCCGAGATATTTTGGCTTTGATTTTGACTATATACCTTTCGACGAAGTGGGAAAATAAATGGATAAGAAGTTAAATGAAGGCGCGGCCTCCCTCCTGGCCGAAGCTGAAAAGATCGAAAACGACATCATAAAAGACAGACGACATATCCATCAACATCCTGAGGTTGGCTTTTATCTGCCCGACACTGCCGATTATATCAGGCAGCGTCTCGGGCAGATGGGCATAGCCTCCCGGCTTGTGGGAGGCGCCGTAGACCGCCGGACAAGAGACAACTTTCTGGCGGCAGGGTATGAAGATATGAAAGTCTCCACAGGGGTGACAGCGACCATCGGTCACGGCAGTCCCTGCATATTATTGAGAGCTGATATGGATGCCCTGCCAATGACGGAAACGGCCGGGCTGGTGGATTTTGCATCTGCAACACAGGGAAAGGCCCATATGTGCGGTCATGATTCCCATGCCGCCATGCTTCTTGGAGCCGCAAAGTTGCTCAAAGACAGGGAAGGGGAACTTAAAGGCACCGTCAAGCTCATGTTCCAGCCCGGAGAAGAATGCGGGTGCGGAGCGCGGCTCATGACAGAGGCAGGAGTAATGGAAGATCCGAAGGTTGACGCTGCCTTTGCCATACATGTTGACCCGCAGACGGAAACAGGAAAGGTTGTATACACTTCCGGTATCATGTCGGCTGCCATGGACACATTCATGGTGAAGATACGAGGTAAGGGCGGACACAGTTCCACTCCACACCTGTGCATAGACCCTCTGTTTATCGCCAATCAGCTATATACAGCCCTCAATCTCCTTGCCGGACGAGAGACCGATCCAAGGCAGACCGTAGCCCTTACAGTGGGCAAGGCCGGAGGAGGGACCGCGTCCAATGTGATACCTGATACGGCTGAGCTTGCAGTTGGCGTGAGGACTTTCAACACAGAAGTCAGACAGCACATGCTCCGGCGGGTGCTGGAGATCATAGACTGCACCATAAAAATGTGGCGCGGCGAATATGAAATGGTTGAATTCCATACGCCGTCCACTTATTCGGATCCGGACATCTGCGATCTGCTGCTCCCGGCTGTAAGCGGCATAGTAGGAGAAGAAAATGTAGCTGAAGTAGCCTGCTCAGCAGGGACGGAAGATTTCGGATACTTTACGGAAAAAGCTCCGGGAATGCTGGTATATATCGGTGCCGGAAAGCCTGGGAGCAAACCGCTCCACAGTCCTGATATGGTGCTTGACGAAAAAGCCTTTAAATATGGAGCTGCCATCTATGCCAGCTGTGCGGTCAACTGGCTTGAAGCCCATGGAAAATGACCGGAGGTGATACGAATGGATAAGATATTGGAGAAGACAGCCCTGGCTGCCCGGAGAAATCTGTTCATTGCGCTGCACAGACTGGGCGGAGGTCATTTCGGCGCATGCCTTTCTGAAATAGATATCCTTACATATCTGTATTTTGAAGAAATGAATATAAGGCCAGAGCAGCCTGAATGGGAAGGCCGGGACAGGTTTATCCTTTCAAAGGGGCATGGCGGGTTCGGATTGTACAGCGTGTTGGCCGAGAGAGGTTTTTTCCCTCCGGAGCGGCTGTGGTCATATGACAACGGGGTCATGCTGCCGAAACATGCAGATAAGCACAGAGTTCCGGGGGTAGATGTTTCTACAGGTTCGCTGGGTCAGGGCCTTTCCGTTGCCTGCGGAATGGCTCTGGCCGCCAAGAGAGACGGCAGCGGCATAAGGGTGTTCACCTTGCTGGGAGACGGTGAGTGCAATGAAGGTCAGGTATGGGAAGCGGCCATGTTTGCATCCAAATACGGCCTGGACAATCTGATAGCTGCTGTTGACTCCAACGGCCTTCAATTCGACGGTATGAGCCGGGACATAATGCCTATGGAAAGCATGGCCGAAAAGTGGAAGGCCTTCGGCTGGGATGTGCAGGAGGCTGACGGCCATGATTTTGAGTCGATCGGCAAGGCATACAGGTTTTCCGGCAATAAAAACGGCAGACCAAAGATGATAATTTTCCGCACCGTAAAGGGAAAAGGCATTTCCTTTATGGAAAACCAGATAAACTGGCACAGCGGAAATTGCAATGAAGAAGAACTTCGGGACGGATGCCGGCAGCTGGGCATTGACATTTCAGAGCTTGGAGGTGACATTTTATGACCGCAGTACAGGATGTGAAGAAGATATACGGACAGACTCTCCATCGCCTTATGGGAGAAAAGGACGGTATAATCGCTGTTGATGCGGATCTTATGCGTATCGCCGGGACTGAATGCATAAGGGACGACTTTCCTGACCGCTATGTCAATGCCGGGATCGCCGAACAGAATGCGGTGGCTGTGGCGGCAGGACTGGCGGCCATGGGAAAAACCGTATTTATTTCTGCATTTTCTCAATTCTTAGGAACAAGAGCCAGCGACCAGTGCCTTGACACCGTATGTTATAACCAGCTGAATGTAAAACTTATAGGCACATATGCCGGGATAACAAGCGCCATAAACGGCGGCACCCATATTTCTCTGACAGATATAGCCATGTTCAGAGCCATGCCTGGAATGAAAGTTATGGAGCCGGCAGACGGAGCAGAATTTTCATGGGCCATAGGAGAAGCCGCCCGCATTGACGGCCCTGTCTACATAAGGATCCCCAAGGGGCCGCTGCACTGTATCTTTGAGCCGGGGACAGAATTCGGCCTTGGAAAAGGCCATGTCCTGTCAGCGGTCAATGGGAGCGGGACTTGCCGGCAGTCAGCCGGCCATAAGCGGATCGCAGTGATCTCCAGCGGGATCACCACCCAAAGAGCGGCGGAAGCGGTGAAGATACTCAGAGAAAGCGGCGTCTATGTTACCCATATCCACATGGGTCAGCTCAAGCCTGCTGACGATGATCTGCTCATTGAGACAGCCAAAGACCATGATATCATCGTTACCCTGGATAACCACAATGTGATCGGAGGACTGGGAGATGTGGTATGTCAGGCTGTTTCCGCCCGCACTCCGGCGCCGGCAGTGATACGGCTGGGGATAGAAGATGTTTTCTGCGAGGGGATGAAAGAAGACCAGCTGGCAGAGCGCCACGGGATATCAGCTGCAGCTATAGTCAGGACCATCAGGCATCTGTTATAAAAATCAACCTGGAACAGACAGATAAGCTGTTACGGAAAATAGGAGCAAAGGAGGCCATAAAATGAAGGCTCTTATATATGAAGGTGAGAAAAAGCTAAGGATCGAAGAAAGGCCTGTCCCTGTTCCGAAAGAGGGAGAGGTCCTGATAAAAGTAAAAGCCTGCGGCATATGCGGATCGGATGTCCACGGGTACTTGGGAATTACAGGCAGGAGACTGCCGGGTTATGCCATGGGCCATGAGTTTTCGGGACAAGTTGCGTCTCTTGGCGCGGGCGTGTCGAAAGTTAAAACAGGGCAGTCTGTAGTAATACAGCCCATCAGTTCCTGCGGAAGCTGCGTTTTTTGCGTGGAAGGAAACAATAACCTGTGTCCTGACAGAAAACTGCTGGGCGTCATGGATGTCCAGGGTGCCATGGCCGAATATATTTGCGTTTCAGAAGAACAGCTTATCCCGATGGGAGAGGGCTGTTCTTTTGAAATAGGTGCCCTTACTGAACCTTTTGCCGTAGCATATTCGGCTGTGGAGAAGGTCAGATCTTATGAGGGCAAGACAGTCCTGATCATCGGAGCCGGAATGATCGGTCTTTGCATACTCGAAATGGTAAAAACAAAAAATCCGGCTAAGATCATCGTTTCCGACCTGAGTGACATAAGGCTTGAGCGAGCGGGGAAAAGAGGCGCAGATGTGCTCGTCAATCCGCAGAAAGGCGATTTTGAAGCCCAGATCAGCCGTGGTACAGGGTCAGACATGTGCGATGTAGCATTTGAAGCAGTCGGGAGGGAGGTGACAGCTAACCAGTCCATCAGGGCGCTCAAAAAGAACGGTACGGCCGTATGGGTAGGAGTATCCCAGCACGAAATCACCATAGACATGCATCAGGTGGTGACTTATCAGAGGACCATAATAGGTTCCATGAACTACACCCACAGGGAGTTTGAAAAAACAGCTGAGATGCTTTCGTGTGGAAAGCTCCGTACTGACGGACTGATAACCAGAAAGATCGCATTGGATCAGGCTCCAGAATATTTTGACGCGCTCCATGATAATCCGGATGAGTACCTGAAAGTCATCATAGTATTTTAGGAGGGAAAAATGTCAAGGAAATGGACTCCCAAAGAACTGCTATACGACCTGGTCTCCATTCAGAGCGATTCTTTTACTGCGCAGGAGATCCAGATCAGCAGACATATTTTTGAGCTGATACAGGAACAGGATTATTGGAAAGAACATCCAGATCTGTGCGGCCTTTATGATGGGGGAGATGTGATAGGCCGCCTTATCCCATGGGCTCTGCGCCGGGGAAATACAGACAGGACCATTATACTGACAGGTCATATGGACTGCGTTGAAATTGAAAGCTACGGTACATTGAAGCCTTTTGCCCTGCAGCCGGACAGGCTCAAAGAGGAAATGCTCAAACAGGCTTATACAGGCGAAGTACTTGACGACCTGAAAAGCCCCGACTGGTGTTTCGGACGGGGAACAGCCGATATGAAAGCCGGGGACGCCTGTATAATATGCGAGCTGTTCAAATATGCCCAAGAAGGGCTCAAAGAAGATCTGAACATCCTCTTTGTGGCTGTCCACGATGAAGAACATCAGGCAGAAGGCATCAAGCAGGCTGTCATACTGCTCAAGGAACTGAAGGACAGGTTCGGGCTCGACTACAAATTCTTGCTCAACCCGGAACCTATGCTCAGGAGCGATCCGAACAAATATGTATATGTGGACGGATCCATAGGGAAAATGCTGCCTGGTATCGTGGTAAAAGGGACCCAGAGCCATGTGGGAAATATCATGAACGGACTTAACAGCGCTTTGCTGGCAGCCAATGTGGCCGGACTTTTGGATTTCAATGCTGATTTCTGCTGCAGCGAGTTTGGACAGAGCACACCGCCGCCGGCGGTCCTTTATATGAAAGATTCCAAAAATGAGTATGATGTATCATTGCCTAATTATACGGAGATATATGCCCATATACCGCTGACAAAAAACAAGAGCATGCCGGAAATGGTAATGAAACTCAAAGAACTATGCCGCACGGCAGCGGAGAATACAATAGAAAAATATAACAGGAACTATGAAGCAGCCGGCGGATCTAAAGAGGGCAGAGTGAACTTTAAGATAGAGGTCATGACCTTTGCCGAATTAGAGGATATATGCCGCAGAAAAGTAGCCGATTTTGAAAAGAAGAAGGATGAACTTTTCAGGCAGGAGACAGACGCAGTAAACAGCGGGAGCAAACTGATCCAGACGGCCGGGTTCGACATTATGGAGAGAGTGATCGAAATGGCCAATATAAAGGAGCCGCTGATCGTCATAGGGCTCCTTCCGCCATATGTGCCGCCTGTAAATAATCATTATCTTAAAGACTTCGACAGGCAGGCGATGATAGATCGAGTAGCAGAGCTGCTGGACAAGCGGTTTGGCATGGGTATAGACATCGTCCCATATACCATGGGCCTGTCTGACAACAGTTACACATCGTGTACGGAAGTAGACCAGGACATAGAAGCCATGAAAAACATGGTGACACCTAAAGAACTGTATGACATACCGTTTGAAGACATTGCCCGGATCACCGTACCGTCCATAATATGCGGGCCGGCAGGAAAGGACTTTCATACGGCCACAGAAAGAGTATATCTGCCGGATGTGGAAATAAAAACACCTGCAGTCATAGAGACCATAATCAACAGCATTTAGAGAAAAGGAGGAGAAAAATGTTTAAGACCTGAAACATCTGGCGTTCTGGCCGGCATTTATCCTTATCGCCGGCGCCATAATACTGGATTTTGTCAATCCTGACGCATTCCTGACCATATTCAATACGCTCAACAGCTTGTTCCTGAACAATATGGGATGGTTTGCCAATGTGCTCACGGTGTTATGTCTTGCAGTATGCCTGTGGGCAATGCTGTCCAAATTTGGCAATGTGCGCATCGGCGGCAAAGACGCAAAGCCGAAGCTGTCCAACTTCAGCTGGTTCACGATTTCCCTCACTTCTACTCTAGCGGCAGGCCTTCTTTTATGGGGACCGGCAGAACCAATATATCATCTGCAGGATCCGGCGTCGGCCATTACCGGCTATGAGCCCATGTCGGGTGACGCGGCTCTGTTTGCTATGGAGACCATGTTCATGCACTGGAGCTTTCTGCCTTACGGCATAATGACCATAGCTGCGGTCGCTTTCGGATTCATGTACTATAACGCCAAAGGGAGCTACAGCGTTACGACCCAGCTGTCGCCTGTACTGGGGAGGTTCAACGGCGAAAAGACCAGCGCCATAGTTGACGGTATCGTGCTCTTTGCCATAACCATAGCTATAGCCGCTTCCCTGGGGACTATGCTACTCAGCCTGAACTACGGCCTGGAATTTACAACGGGCATAGAAAGTACCAACTTTACGATGCTCATCATTACGGTCGTGCTTGTCATCTTGTATGTAGGCAGCGCGATCCTGGGCCTGAAAAAAGGCATGAAAGTGCTGGCTGACTGGAATGTATATGGTTATGCTATATTGCTGGGCGGCCTGCTGATCCTCGGTCCGACAGCCTATCTGCTTAATCTCGGGACAGAAGGCTTTGTTTCATTTCTTACCCATATCTTTGACAGGTCGATGGTAACAGGCGCAGCCCACGATACTAACTGGCCTCAGTCATGGACCACATTTTACTGGACCAGCTATTTCTGCTGGACTCCTACCTTAGGTCTGTTCCTGGGCAGTATCTCTTACGGCAGGACCATAAGACAGACCATCGCCGTAAACCTGCTGCTCTGCGGCGGTTTCGGCGGTCTGTGGGTACTGATAATAAGCGGTACGGCCATTGAAAGGCAAATGCACGAAGTCGTAGATCTGGTTGCTGTCTCCCTCAAGGACGGTATGGGCGCCATCCCTTATGGGATGCTGGAAAGCCTGCCGCTGGGCATGATCTTTGCTATCTTGTATCTGGTGATAATACTGGTTTCCTTTGTCACATCGGCCAACGCCAATGTGTCGGTAATGGCAGGCCTTGCGACCAAGAACATCACCCTGGAAGATCCGACCAGCGCTCCTAATTACCAAAAGATCATATGGGGTGTGCTGGCGGCTGCAATAGCTTACATAATAGCAACTCTGATAGGAATAGACGGGCTGAAAGCTCTGAACAATGTGGCCGGGCTTGTGTCGATATTTATTCAGGTAGGAATTGTTGCAAGTATGATCATACTTATATCAAAATGGCAAAGATATGATAAGACCGGCACATATGAGAAAACAGAATAGATGTGAGGAGCGCACAGGACATGTGCGCTCTGATCTTAAATGGCGCAGAGATCATATAAGCTCCGGCCGCCAAGAGGAAAGGGTATCTCCCCCTGTATTCTGAGGTTTAATTGTTTGAGGGGGAGTGACTACACCGGAATTGGCAGATAAGGGTTTTTCAGGGGGAACGGTTCCACCTATATTGCCAAATAAAATGAATTTGGGGGGGAGAAAAAATCTCTTTAGATAAGGAGTGTGACAACTATAATTGTCAAAATTGGAGGTACATGCCCATTTTACCTTTGCTTCATTCCCCCTGAAATTTAAAAAACAAAGAATATGGGTGGAGTGTGTCCCCCCCTTAAAGGGGAAAAACGGGGCAAATAGGTGGATATTCCTTGATGCAGCCTATATATAGCCTGCTGCGCACCGGCTCATACAGTCTCGCAGCCGCTGCAGCCTTGCGCTTTGACCCGCTGCGGGCTGCACCTTTGGACGCTGCAGCCTGCCCCGCCGTTCACCCTCTCCCCACGCCTGCCGCTTCTTGACAAATCACCGTCTGACATTGTAAACTGATATATAGTATGATCTGGAGGATGGCAGGAGCACGATGATAAAAGAGTATACGGGGCGCACAATCAGACTTATATTCGGACTGGTCCTTTACGGACTGGGGTCATATATGAGTATACAGGCCAATGTGGGTCTGGCCCCGTGGGATGCTTTCAGCATGGGCATCTCGTACAAGACCGGGATAATGTATGGAAATGTCGTAGTATATACCGGTTTCCTGATCATAATCATCGACTTTCTGCTGAAAGAAAAGATAGGCTTCGGCACCATCATCAACGCCATCCTCATAGGAAAGGTCGTAGACCTGTGCAATTATCTGGGCCTGCTGCCGATGCTGGATAACTTCGCCGCAGGGGTGGCAATGCTCTTTGCGGGGCAGGTGGTCATATGCCTTGGCAGCTATTTCTACATTGGAGCCGCCATGGGCTGCGGCCCCAGAGATGCCCTTATGGTCGCAATGGGCAAGAGGTTTTCAAGACTTCCCATCGGTCTTGTCAGAGGCATACTTGAGGGTACTGTCCTGCTCCTTGGATGGCTCATGGGCGCCAAGGTAGGCATAGGGACCATCATAGCGGTCTTTGGCATAGGGACCATAATGGAATACACTTTCCGCATACTGAAATTCGATGTAAAAGGTGTGCGGCACGAAAATTTCGCCGACACCGTAAGGCGGATAAGATCCGGCCGACATACAGATGAACCAACACAGGAGCAAGGAGTATAGACGATGAATTACGAAAGCACGAGAGGAAGCAAACAGAAGCAGAGCAGTACTCAGGCCATAATCCGGGGCATGGCTGAGGACAGAGGCCTTTATGTACCTGAAAGCATACCGGCCCTGCCGCTGAAGCCGGAGGAAATGAAAGGCATGAGCTACCGGCAGATCGCTTTTGAGATCATGCACGCCTTTTTTGATGACTTTACAGACGAGGAGCTGAGAGCCTGCGTGGACGGAGCCTATGACAGCAAGTTCGAGGCGGATGACATAGTCCCTGTCAAAAAGGCGGCCGGGGCCTGGTTCCTGGAGCTCTATCACGGACGCACGGCGGCTTTCAAAGATATGGCCCTTTCAATACTGCCTTATCTGATGACCACATCCTGCCGCAAAGAAGGCGAAAAAAACAAGATCTGCATACTGACCGCCACATCCGGTGACACGGGAAAAGCTGCCCTCGAAGGCTTTGCAGGAGTTGACGGAACAGAGATAATCGTTTTCTACCCTCAGAACGGCGTGAGCCAGGTTCAGGAAAGGCAGATGGTATCCCAGGAAGGGGCCAACACCCATGTCATAGCCATCAGAGGTAATTTTGACGATGCCCAGACAGGCGTTAAGAAGATATTCGCCGACGATAATATGGCCGCAGAACTGGCCCGGCAGGGGATAAAGCTGTCATCGGCCAATTCCATCAACATAGGCCGGCTGGTGCCGCAGGTCGCATATTATGTTTATGCATATGTAAAACTGCTGGAAGAAGGCGCCCTCAAGGACGGAGAAGCCATGAACATTGTCGTGCCTACAGGCAACTTCGGAAATATCCTGGCCGCTTATCTGGCCGGAAAGATGGGTATACCGACAGGCAGGCTCATCTGCGCTTCCAACGAGAACAATGTCCTTACCGACTTCATCCGCACAGGCGTTTATGATGCAAGGCGGCAGTTCCACCTGACCAGTTCGCCGTCCATGGATATATTGATTTCAAGCAATCTGGAAAGACTCCTCTATCTGCTGGAGGACAGGGACGGACAGGCGGTGAAGAACTGGATGGAAGCTCTGGACAGGGAAAAAGTCTACGAAGTTTCGCCTAAGGTAAGAGAAGGGCTCAAAGATTTCTACGGCGGTTTCTGCGACGAGGAGCAGACAGGCAAGACCATAGCCAAGCTATGGTCAGGAGATAAATATCTGGTAGACACCCATACGGCTGTAGCCTACAAAGTATATGAGGACTATGTGGCAGAAACAGGCGACAGGACCCCGACGGTCATAGCATCGACAGCCAGCGCCTACAAATTTGCAGAAAATGTGGCAGGAGCCCTTGGCATCGGCAGCGGAAAAGTCAGGATGATGACCGGTTCTTCAGACGAACCTACAGGCTTTGACTATGTGAGAGCGCTTTATCATTATACAGGAGTTGAAGTGCCGTCAGGGCTGAAGGATCTGGACAAAAAGCCGGTGCTCCATAAAGGCGTATGCGACAAGGACAAAATGGCTCAGGCAGTCATGGACGCCCTCAGATGAAAAAAATTGCATTTTCATCCCTGCCGGAGGGATATGAACTTTACAAAAGAATAGATCTTACTAAGGACCGCCAAGCCCAGAAAGCAGTGAGTCTTTGGGGAATAGCGGCAGCATTGGCTCTTATCGTGCCAATGCTGTTTGTTCATCCCATAGGACGATCTTTTGACATGCCGCCGGGAAAGATCCTGTTCTGTATAGCCGCGGCCATCGTCGGAATGGTAGTATATATATTCCTCCACGAATGGACTCACGGTATATTTATCCGGCTGTTTACTGGAGAAAGAGGCAGCTTCGGGTTCGACAGCAGATATTTCATGGCATACGCAAGAAGTGACAGCTTCATAGCCAGGGGGCCTTATATGGTGATCGCTCTGGCGCCGCTGGTGATCTGGACCATAGTGCTTGCAATGCTCCTTGGAGATATTGACGGACGGTATTTCTGGTATCTGTATGCAGTGCAGATACTCAATGTGACGGGAGCCGCCGGAGACATATATGTGACGGTCAGCCTCCTCAGGATGCCAAAGGGCATACTGGCAAGAGACAGCGGCACCGCCATGGATTTTTATATGGAGACGAAGATATGATGACCGTAGAACAAGCTCTGGAAAAAATGCTGGCAGCAATCCGGCCCATAACCGATGAGCAGACCGTAGACATCATAGACAGCCTTGGACGGATCAGTGCAGAGGACTGCATTGCGGAAAGCCCCGTGCCGTCTTTTGCCCGTTCGGCCATGGACGGTTATGCGGTCAGGGCCGCAGATATTCAGGATCGTGCGGCAAAACATGCCCCGGCGGATACTGACGGGAAAACACGGGTCGTCCTCAGAGTAGCCGGCAAGCTGCTGGCCGGGGAATACCGGGAACTGACTTATGAGCCGGGCACAGCAGTCAGAGTGATGACGGGCGCATACATCCCCGATGGCTACGACGCAGTGGTGAAGCAGGAAGACACGGATATGGGGGAGGTTTCGGTAGAAATCCGATGTACGGTCAAACCATATGAAAACTACTGCAAGATAGGTGAAAACATGGCAGCAGGCCATATAGCGGTGGCCGGCGGTACTCTGATAAGGCCTATCCATATGGGACTTCTGGCAGCGGCCGGAAAAAGCCGCATCAATGTTGTCAGACGGCCCCGGATAACAGTGATAGTCACCGGAAGTGAGCTGCTAAGACCGGGGCAGGCGATACAGCCGGGAAAGATATATGACAGCATCGGATATATGATATCCGGAGCTGCCAGCCAGCAGGGGATCAAGGTTTCAGGGCCGCATATCTGCGGCGATGATGCCGAAACTGCGGAAAGACTGCTGCAAAAGGCGCTGTCAGAAGCAGACTTTATCATTACCACCGGAGCCATATCTGTAGGAGAAAAAGATTTTATACCGGCCCTGATGCAGAAAATGGGGGCAGACCTGCTTTTTCGGGGAGCTGATATACAGCCTGGTACACCGACAATGGCATCAAGGATAAATGACAAGGTGATCCTGAGTCTTTCGGGCAATCCTTATGCAGCTCTGGCCAACTTTGAGGTATATTTCTGGGAAGCCATGGCAAGGATGACAGGATGCAGGGATATGCTGCCGCAGCAGGCAGAGGCGTTGCTCGCAGACCGGTATGACAAGGTAAACAGTCACAGGCGGCTTATCAGGGCCATGGGTAAGGATGGCAGGGTATTCCTGCCGGCAAAGGTGCATTCGTCATCGGTCATAGGCAATATGGACGGATGCAACTGTTTTATAGATCTGGAAGCAGGAAGATCCGTAAAACCCGGAGATACGGTGAAGATAAGATACATAAAAGGTATGTAAGATGAGCGAAAAGACAAACCTTTCTGTCGGAATACTGGCCGGAAACCGCAGCAGCGGGATAAATCAGGCTAAAGCGAAGGCAGGCAACAGGTATGTTGTGAGAAAACTGGCGGAGGAACTGTCCTCCATAGGAGAGGTCATGATCTCTGCATCCGCAAAAAATGATTATGAAGATCTGGCAGAAAGAGTTTTTCAGGACTGTTCTCTCCTTGAAGGCCTTTATAATGTCATAAGCAACGCAGAGACAGATCTGGTATTTGTGTGCGGTGCAGACATGCCCATGGTTACCGGAGAGCTGGTACGCTACATGGCTGGGTACATTTCTTCTGACTATGACTGCTATTGCCTGACTGACGAAAAGCATATACAGCCTCTCTGTGCTATTTATTCCAAAGCAGTGCTGCCGTTTATCGAGAAAGCTCTCGAAAACGGCGATTTCAAGCTTATACACCTGCTCAGGCATGTCAGGACCAAGTTTATAGATCTTAGCTTTACTACTTTTGACAAGAAGGTCATCAGAAACAATAACATCAGAAAACCTGCCAAAACCCAAAAACCGCAGGTGGTTTTCTGTGTCAGCGGCCCGAAAAATACAGGAAAAACAGGGCTGATAATAAGGCTGATAAACGAATTTATCAGAGAAGGCTATTCGGTAGGCACGATCAAGCACGATGGCCATGAATATGATATGGACCATGAAGGGACAGACAGTTTCAGGTTTTCACAGGCAGGGGCAAAAGTCTCGGCAATTTTTTCCGGCGGCAGGTTTTCCGTCAACTGCAATGGACCGGCAGGACCGGAAGAAATGCTGGCATTTTGCCGCGGACTTGATGTGGTCATATTTGAAGGACTCAAAAATTCCCCTTACCCAAAGATAGAAATGGCAAGGCCCGGATCGCCGCTGATGGCCGATCCGGCAACGCTGATCCTTATAGCCTCCGATACAGCCAAAGACAAGAAATCCCCGTACAGTGAAAAAATACCGGTGTTGGACCGGGATGACACAGAGGGGATTTTTTCTATGATAAAAAAATATTTTGACTTGGAGCAGTTATGATGAAGTACATAAAAACGGAAGAAGCGGCAGGCCATGTCCTCTGCCACGACATAACGCAGATAATTCCGGGCAGGTTCAAAGGGACGGCTTTCAGAAAAGGCCATATAGTTACCGCAGAAGATATACCCGTGCTCCTTTCTCTGGGTAAAGAAAATCTCTATGTATGGGAAAGAAAAGAGGGGATCCTCCACGAGGATGAAGCAGCATATCTCCTGGCGGATCTGTGCCTTGGAGACGGACTGGTCATATCCGGACAGCCAAGAGAAGGCAAGATAGAAATAAAAGCGGCTGCGGATGGACTCCTTAAGGTAGATGATAAAAAGCTGCGGGCAGTAAACGGACTGGGAGAAATGATGATCGCCACCCGCCACGGCAATTTCCCGGTAAAGAAGGGGCAGACTGCCGGCGCCATGAGAGTCATCCCGCTGGTCATAGAAGAAGAAAAGATGAAACAGGCACGGCAGGTGTGCCGTGACCTGGGCGGAGGTCCTATCCTAAAGCTGATGCCGATGGGCAAGCCACGCACTGCCGTGGTGGTCACAGGCAGCGAAGTGGCCAAAGGCAGGATAGAGGATGCCTTTGGGCCGGCAGTGGAAGCCAAGCTCAAAGAGTACGATGTTCCTGTGATGAGCAGGCAGATAGTAAGCGATGATATGGAGTCCATAATCCGGGCGATACGGAAAGCCGCTGACGATGGAGCCGAAATGATACTGTGCACCGGCGGCATGAGCGTGGACCCGGACGACAGGACGCCGGGGGCCATAAAATCCCTGGGCGCTGAGATCGTCACATATGGAGCTCCGGTGCTTCCGGGAGCCATGTTCCTGCTGGCATATTATAACGCAGACGGAGACAGAGGCCGCCATGGCGGGCATGCTGCAGCAGATGTCAGCCCGGCAGATGGAGCCGCAAGGAGAATACCGGTCATGGGGCTTCCCGGCTGCGTCATGTATTCCAGAAGGACCATTTTCGACTTGATATTACCGAGGGTGCTGGCAGGTGACAACATAGACGATATCGCAGGCTATGGCCAGGGAGGACTGTGCTTAAACTGCGAAACCTGTGTATTTCCGGACTGCGGATTTGGAAAGTAGGTACGATATGAAAAAGAAAACCATAGGCGTATTATTGATATTGACAATGACATTACTGATCGCAGCCACAGGCTGCGGCAGTCAGAACGGAGACAGCGTAAATGAAGAAACGGAACTGACCATATTGGCTGCTGCTTCTCTGACTGATGTATGCGAAGATCTCAAATCTGTTTATGAAGCAGAAACTGAAAATGTCACCCTTACATTTTCTTTTGGAGGTTCAGGCGCTCTTCAGGCACAGATAGAGGAGGGAGCTCCTGCGGACATGTTCATTTCTGCAGCTCAGACCCAGATGGACGCCCTGCTGGAACAGGGCCTGATGGTCAGCAGTTCTGTTACAGATCTTCTGGAAAATAAGGTGGTGCTCATAGTTCCCCAGGGCAATCCGGCGGGCATCGAGTCGTTTGAGGATGTTCTCAAGGCAGATATCATCGGAATAGGAGAAGTATCAAGCGTTCCGGTGGGACAGTATTCAGAAGAGATATTCACGGATCTGGGAATCTGGGATCAGGTGAGAGCCAAAGCGAATTTTGGGTCTGATGTAAGGACGGTATTATCCTGGGTCGAATCAGGAGAGGTTGACTGCGGAGTTGTCTATGCCACCGATGCTTATACAGGAGAAGGCATAGAGATAATATGCGAGGCACCTGCCGATACACATCAGCCGGTCATCTATCCGGCAGGCATAGTTGCGGCTTCCCAGGAACAGGATGCAGCGGCTTCTTTTCTTGAATTCCTGCAGAGTGATGAAGCTGCCGAGATCTTTGAAAAATACGGATTTACGGTGCTTTGACCATGGATTTTTCACCATTTTGGATATCGATCAAGGTGGCTGCATGTGCTACAGCCATTACATTTGCAGCCGGACTGGCTGCCGCCCGTCTTGTGATGCTCATGAAAAGAGGAAAAGGTATCGTAGACGGACTCTTTTCCCTGCCTATGGTACTGCCTCCGACTGTGGTGGGATTTTTCCTGCTGATGATATTCGGGACCAACGGAATGCTGGGCGGTTTACTTGCCTCCATTGGAATGAGCGTTGTATTTACATGGCAGGGAGCCGTCATCGCCGCGGCGGCTGTATCCTTTCCCATAATGTACAGGACCGCAAGGGGCGCATTGGAACAGGTTGATGAAAATTTAATAAACGCAGGCAGGACCCTTGGCATGTCAGAAAGCAGGATATTCTTCAAGATACTCCTGCCCATGTCAAGACCCGGCATAGCTGCGGCGGCCATCTTGTCTTTTGCGCGGGCTCTGGGAGAATTCGGAGCTACCATGATGCTGGCAGGAAATATCCCCGGCCGGACCCAGACCATGTCCATAGCCATATATACGGCCATGCAGGGCGGAAACCGTGAAAAGGCCTATGTGTGGGTAGCTGTGATAATGGCTATGTCCTTTGGCGTGATGATATTGATGAACCTTTGGAATGACAGGCAGAACAGGAGGAAGAAAATATGAAGCTCCATGTGGATATAGAAAAGGATCTTCACAGCTTTCGCCTGAAAGTCAGTTTTGATACGGACGGCGAAGTATTTGCAGTACTGGGTTCGTCAGGAAGCGGCAAGAGCATGACATTGAAATGTATAGCAGGAATCGAAAAGCCAGACAGGGGTGTGGTGACTCTCGGCGGAAGAGTGCTGTTCGACTCGGCGGCCGGGATCGATCTGCCGCCTCAAAAACGGAGGATCGGATATCTGTTTCAGGATCATGCCCTGTTTCCGCACATGACAGTCATGGAAAACATAAGCTGCGGTTCAGAAAAAAATGCCAGGGAGTATATAGACAGATTTTATCTCAGAGGAAAAGAAGATCTGCGGCCTCATCAGCTTTCCGGAGGGGAAAAACAGAGGACGGCCATTGCCAGGATGCTGGCTGCCGAACCTAAGCTCATCATGCTGGACGAACCCTTGTCAGCTCTGGACAGTTATCTTAAATCCGGTATGGAAGAAGAACTGGTCAGGGCCATCGGACAGTGCGGAGGCCAGGCACTGCTGGTATCCCACGACAGGGAAGAGATATACAGGCTTTCAGACAGGATAGCCGTTTTGGAAGAGGGCAGGCTGACATGTATACAAGAAAAAAAGGAGTTGTTTGCTTATCCGGCCTCTCTGGCTGCGGCACGGCTGACCGGTTGCGAAAACATTTCCGCCTTGCATGATGATGGTTCCGGCAGCCTGCTGGCTGAGGCATGGGGAGTACAGATACCTTATGCAGCGGCCGGACCAGACGGAGCTGACGGCATAGATACAGATGGAAAAGTACCGGATCGCTGCAGACGGCGGCCCGGACATGTGGCGTTCCGGGCCAGAGATGTGAGGATAGTAAATGAAGATGAAAGGGAAGGAAAAAACCGTGATCTTGATGGGATGATACTGCTGTGCCCTGTGGAACCGGAAAAGATCAGGGTGATAGATGATCTTAATGGAATGACCGCCAAGGGAAAAACCAGGGGCGGACAGTCCATATGCTGCGCTTTGCAGCCGGACATGGCAGGCATGATATATGACAGGCAGTGCATGTACTTTGCAATACCATATGATAAGCTGATGTTCTTTGACCGATGAAAGGCAATCTCCCAGATGTACCGACCATGCAATTTCAGATGTACCGGTCCTGTAATGCTGCCTTGACGATAACCGCCGGAAATCATATAATAAGTTAAAGTCAGCTTTAATAGCCGGGAGGTGCAAAAAATGCCTTATACCATCGGACAGATGGCTGAGAAACTGGGAGTGGCTCCATCCACCCTGAGATATTACGACAAAGAGGGACTGCTGCCTTTTGTAGAGAGAACGGCAGGAGGCATCAGGATATTCAGCGACGGGGATCTGGAAACCTTAAAGATAATCAACTGCCTGAAAGACACGGGAATGCAGATAAAGGATATAAGAAACTTTATGGCCATGGTCGTAGAAGGTGACAGCACGATAGACGACAGGCTGGAACTTTTCCGCAAAAGAAAAGAGCAGGTGGAAAAACAGATGGAAGAACTCCAAAAGACACTTGATATCATCCAGTATAAATGCTGGTATTATGAGACAGCCAAAAAGGCAGGCACAACGGCCGCTCCAGACAGGATGAGCGATGGGGAGATCCCGGAGCAGATGGCCCAGATCAGGGCCAGGTTCAGAGAAAAGGAGGAGCGCAAATGAACATATCGCAGCTTGAGTGTTTCCTTTCTGTGGCAGATCACCTGAGTTTTGCCAAGGCGGCAGAAGAACTCAGCATTTCACAGCCCGCCGCCAGCCATCAGATACAGAGCCTTGAAAATGAACTGGGAGGAAAGCTTTTCCACCGGACCACCAGAACTGTGACGCTTACGGAGGCAGGCAGAGAATTTCTTGATGATGCCAGGCGCATGGTCGCCATAGCAAGAACTGCAGTCCAGCGTTTTGAAAATCCGGAGGAAAGAGAGAGGATGCCTCTTAACATGGGATGTCCGTCAGGACTGATGAGCGCCCTTATCTGTGAGGGCCTTGCAAAACTCAGGGACGCATACGAAAATCTGAATCCGGCTATCCTGACAGTATCCGGGCCTTTGATAACGACCAGGACCGAGGAAGGGGCCATAGACGGCGGTCTGTGGTTTGAGGATCTGAGCTATAAAAAAGAAACACTGCGATACAGGGAAATCTGCCGGAGCAATATAATATGTGCATTTGACAGAAAAACTTTTCCAAAGATATGTGTGTCTGGAGGAGAGATCAAAGAAAAAGATGCAGGCGCCTTGCCGCTGATATTTTGCTGTGGCGATGAAAGCGTTCCCGAAATACTGCGGATACAGGAAAGGATAGCCGGGGACAAAAGTCCATCGGAGCTGTTTTTCTGCGATTCCATAGAAGGAACGGTCGAAATGGCCAGGGCCGGATTTGGTGCGGCGATCATTCCGGAAATCTTTGTTAAAGACGATGATAAGCTGGAAAAATATAAGATCAGCGGCCACGAACCCCTTTCCGTGGGCCTTTATTACCGTGCAGAAGAAGGAAACGAGCCGCTGCGGCAGATGGCAAAGATACTCAAGGAACTCAGCCGGTGAAACTCTGTCAGTGATCCCGTGAATATGCCTGGCATCGTACCATGACTCCATCCAGATAGCCAGATTCATCAAAGTACAGGTTCCAATAAGCAGAAGAAGGGCTGCCGGCACGGTAAGTCAGGCTGTATCCTTCAAACCTTTCGTCAGGCTGACCGTATTGCTCCAATACATCGTCCCAGGTGGACCATCCTGGCATCAGCCCGCCTGGAAGGCGCAGCTGGGTACCGGCAAAGTCAAGATTTCCATATATGGCATAGATGGAGCCTACGGTACAATGGGAAATGCCGATGGTCTGCTCCGTTGTGTTATATACGGTCACATTTATGCGCTGGCCTTGCTCATTGGTAAGCCTGATACTCTGACTGCTGTAACTTTCATAAGGTTCATCAGCTCCGGGCAGCATGAGTCCGGAGCTTTCTTCGTCTGTTTTCCATCCGTCTTTGAGGAAAACCGACAGCGGCAGAGGCAATGTGTAGACCTTATCATTGATCTGAAGCGCAAAGCTTTTCCAGTCATCGGGAAGGGCGTCAGACGGAGGGAACAGCTTCTGAGACTGTTCATCCAGCGCCGGCATATAGCGGAGTGACAGGACCACATCTGTGTGAGGAAGGTATGTGACTTTGGCCTGGAGTCTGGGATTTTCAGACCGCAGATTTTTCCCGGCATCATATTCTGCCCGGTTTACAGAAAAACTGTGACTGCTCCCGTCTATTCCCGTTCCTCGCAGGTAATAACGGGCTGGTCCGTCTCCCGTAAGGTCGTCATCAAATTCAAGGCGGTTTATATATGTGATCTGTGGATCGTTAAGATAAGGAATGTCCAAGACAACGGGGCGGATAAGGAAGAAAGCTGCCGGAAGGCAGATGAGGACAGCGAGGATCCGGCCGCATATACCTTTTGCGCTCCGCTTTCCCTTGAACAGATCTTTTGCACAGATGACGGATACAGCTGCGGCCGCCACGCCCAGAAAGATCCTGAAGGCTGCGTCTCTTATGAAACCTGCTCTGCCCATGGCGATAACCTGGTTGTTCATTATGATGAGAAATATGCCGGAGCCGAAGATCAGAAAAAAGGCCGCGGCCAGGAAAACTGCATACCGAAATTTGGTATGTGAGCTTTTCCTGCTGCCCATATGGTTGTTTTTATTTGACATGACCTTTCAGCAGCCTCCTTCAGCGATACATGTTTTGGCAATGATGTGTATGGACAGGCTGACCTGCCTGCCGGTCATTCAACTTTAGCACCGGGAGATACTCGTGTCAATTCAAATCTTTGTAAAGGCCAGGGAAAAGGACTGCAATATAAAAGCAAGAGGAACCGGAATGCCGGCTCCTCTTGCGCAAAGAGAAAAAGAGTCAGTCTGCTTTGACTATTCGATTGAAATATATTTTGTTTCTTCAACTGCCGGGACATCTTTTTTCTTAGGAAGATCGATCTTCAGGATCCCGTGCCTGAATTCAGCTCTGATCTGGTCCTCATGGATCTCATCGCCAACATAGAAGCTGCGCTGGCATGCGCCGCAGTAACGCTCCCGGCGGATGAACCTTCCGCCTTTTTCTTCTTCGCTGTTTTTCTCAGCGTAGATGGTCAGATAGCCGTTTTCAAGAGAGATCTTTACATTTTCTTTCTTAAATCCCGGAAGTTCAACTTTCATCTCGTAAGCGTCCGCAGTTTCTCTGACATCTGTCTTCATCAGGTTCTGAGCTCTGCGGCTGTTCATCTTCTTTTCCATTTTCTGCATATCTTTGCTGCCGAAAAACGGATCATCGAAAAAGTCATTGAAAAAATCACGGTCAAATAATGTAGGCATCAACATGTTCGTTCCTCCTTAACCTTCTATGGCGATATATTTCTTTTCTTCAACCTGCGGCTTGCTGTCCTTCTTAGGCACGGTCAACATCAGGGTGCCGTCTTCAAACCTGGCCTTTATGTCTTCCTGGGTCACATCTTCGCCCACATAAAAGCTCCTGTTGAAAGATCCGCTGAACCTTTCTCTGCGGATGTATTTGCCTTCAGAATCCTTTTCATCGTTGTCCTGATTTACGGTGGCGCTGATGGTCAGGTAACCGTCTTTCAGTTCAGCTTTTACATCGTCTTTCTTTACTCCCGGCAGGTCGATGGAAACTTCATAACCGGATTCAGTTTCCTTGACATCGGTCCTCATCAGGTCACTGTTCTGGTATCCGTAAAAACGAGGATCAAACATATCATCAAAAAGATCTCTTGTAAAAATTGTAGGCATTAACATGATTCATCGCTCCTTTTTATTTTTAATCTTGGTTTTATGCGTTATTTTTTATGTCCCTCTCGGAACAATTATATATTACCACAAATTATTAGCACTCGCAAGTGTTGAGTGCTAATTTTTTGATTCTGTTTTTTTATCTTTGATAAAACTTATTTATCATTTTTCGGCCGACAGCGGGGAAAAATAATTGAGAATAATTTTTTGAAATGCTATACTGAAAGAAACAAGGCCTCCGGGCCGGAAAGGATAAGGCTTTATGCCGGTGTGCGCATATGAAATACAAATGTTTGCTCTGTGGATATGTATATGATGAAGAAAAAGAAGGAAAGCCATTTTCAGAACTGACCAACTGCCCTGTCTGCATGGCCCCTGCTTCCATGCTCCAGCCTGTGGAAGAGGAGGCTGAGGCGTCCGGGACGGCCTCCCGGGAGGAGCCCGGGACCGCTGCCCTGGAGACGACCGAGACCTCTGACGGCGCGGATCGACAGACCGAGCCGGCGGAAAAAGATCTGGACTATCCGGAAGCATATGTGAGGAAGGACAAAGACCGCCGCTACATGGAGGAGATCCATCAGATGGCCGTCACGGGAAAGACCGTTTCCGCCGCCATGGCCACTGATCTCAAGATGCCGAGCTGGGATGACATACTGATAATGGGAGCTCAGCTGGACCCTATGCCGCTGGCCGAAGACGAGCCTGTGAGCACCAGCACGGTCATAGGCAGACATGCCAAGAAACCTCTGGTGCTTGAAAACCCGGTATTCGTTTCCCACATGTCTTTCGGAGCCCTTTCCAGAGAAGCCAAGATCGCTCTGGCCAGGGGAACGGCCATGGCGGCAAGTGCCATGTGCTCAGGAGAAGGCGGCATACTGCCGGAAGAAATGGAAGCCGCAGACAAATACATCTTTGAATATGTGGCCAACAAGTACAGCGTCAATAGAGAAAACCTACGCAATGCCGACGCAATCGAGATAAAGATAGGCCAGGGGACAAAGCCGGGCATGGGCGGACATCTGCCGGGAGAAAAGGTCACGGAAGAGATAAGCAGGATAAGGAATAAACCTATGGGTGAGGATGTTATCGCTCCGTCCAGGTTTCCGGGAATCGATACAAAAGAGGACATGAAAGCTCTGGTAAGCCGCCTGCGGAAAGAATCGGACGGCAGACCGATCGGCATAAAGATCGCCGCCGGACACATAGAGAGAGATCTGGCCTTTTGCGTATATGCTCAGCCGGATTTCATAACTATAGACGGACGGGGAGGCGCCACCGGCTCATCGCCAAAGATCCTGAGGGATTCTACCAGTGTGCCGACCATATATGCCCTCTACAGAGCAAGAAAGTATCTGGACAGCGTAGGTTCAGACATCAGCCTGATAATAACCGGAGGGCTGAGAGTGTCCGGCGACTTTGCCAAGGCCATAGCCATGGGAGCCGATGCCATAGCTGTCGCCACTGGGCCTCTGATCGCCATGGCCTGCCAGCAGTACAGGATATGCGGCAGCGGCATGTGTCCTGTGGGAGTTGCCACCCAGGATCCTGAGCTGAGAAAGCGTCTGGATGTGGATATAGCCGCAAGGCGCGTGGCCAACTATCTCAATGTGTCATTGGAAGAATTAAAGACATTTGCCAGGATAACGGGCCACAAGGACTTGTTCGGTCTTTCCGTGGATGATCTGGCCACCACCAGCAGAGAAATAAGTGAATTTACCGATATTGCTCATGCGTAGGGGGAGTGCCATAGGGCAAGTGACGGTACTGTTGATAGCGCAGCATCACGGCCGGGGATAAGGCGCTGGATCATCAGTAAGACCGTAAATATAATCGAGACTGGTATCAAATATGAAGGCAAGGGATATTGCCTGGCCGACAGTGGGATATCTGCTGTCGGTTTCCAGCCTCGAATAATCAGACTGGTCGATACCGGTCAGCATTTGAACTTTTATTTGAGTAAAACCCTTTATCTTTCGGAGATATCTCAGCCGCTGGCCTGTAGTCATGCTGCGGGAGATTTCCGTAATATTGCGCTCTGATCTCATATTTTTAATTATGCACATTTGGCATATTAAAAATATGGATAAAATGGCATAAAATAAAAGAAAATATAATATTAACGACTTAATAATGCTGATGATGCGCTGGGAGGAATATTTTTTAAAAAAAATCCAAATATGTCAAATTGGCATATTGCATTTACAGATCAAATAGTGTATAATAAACATGTACTCAGAAAGAAAACTCTACTTTTCTTTTTATTCCGGAAGCCCGGGGCGATAAACCTCCGGGCTTTTGGAATTTTTTGCCCCTTGCAAAAGAACATATGTTCGTATATAATGTTGTCATAAAGAACAAACGGAGGTTTTTATGACGGAGGGCAGATATATATGTATAGATCTTAAATCGTTTTATGCCTCTGTGGAATGTGTAGAGAGAGGTCTTGATCCGATGACGGCAATGCTGGCGGTTGCAGACCCGGACAGAGGTGAAAAGACCATTTGCCTGGCAGTCACCCCTGCCATGAAGAAGCTGGGGATCAGAAGCCGGTGCCGGCTGTATGATATACCTGACGGCATCCGGTATATCAAGGCAAGACCCCGCATGCAGCTATATATGCAGTATTCATCGGATATATACGGCATATATCTTAAATATTTCAGTAAAGATGATATACATGTATATTCCATTGACGAAGTGTTTATAGATGCAGGCAGGTACAGAAATGTTTATGGTCCCGACACGAGAGCCCTGGCAGCCGGGATAATGGCGGACATAAGAAAGTCCACAGGAATACCTTCCGCATGCGGTATAGGGACCAATCTTTATCTGGCTAAGATAGCCCTCGATATTATGGCGAAACATTCAAAAGACGGAATAGGTTTTCTGGATGAAGAGATATATCGGTGCGAATTGTGGGATCACAAGCCGATAACAGACTTCTGGAGAGTGGGGAGAGGCAGTGCGGCCAGGCTTGAAAGATATGGGATATATACCATGGGACAGATTGCTGCTGCTGATGAGGCGCTCATATACAGGATATTTGGCATAGACGGGGAACTGCTCATAGATCACGCATGGGGACGAGAAACGGCCACCATAGAGGACATCAAGGGTTACAGCCCAAAAGCCTGCTGTGTCTCCTCAGGACAGGTGCTGCCTAAAGCTTATGGTCATGGGGAGACTGAACAGATAGTAAAAGAAATGACAGATCAGCTTTGCCTGGAACTTGTGGAAAGGCGGCTGGTGACCGACTCCATAGCTCTGTATATCGGTTATTGCGGGATTTCCGGCCAACACGCAGGAGGAAGCGCCTCTCTGCCATTTTGTACATGTTCCGGAAGGATCATCAAAGAGTACATGGACAGACTTTACCGCAGGATTGCATGCAGACACCTTGGTGCAAGGAAGATAAACATAACATTTAACGGAGCTGTTCCTGACATATATGAAGGCTTTGATCTTCTCAACACTGCCGGAGATATTGAACGGGACAAGAGGGAGGCGCAGGCCATACTGGCTATCAAGCAGCGATACGGAAAAAATGCCATATTACGGGCTTACAATCTTGAAAAATATTCTACTGCAGCAGAAAGAAATGAACAGATAGGAGGGCACAGAGCATGAGGACCAGGTGGAGGGGCCATATGGAACAGGCGGAAAGGGCGAAACAGTTCATGCCGTTTTCTGCGCTGAAAGGGCTCAGAGAACAGCTGAAAGAAGCGGAGACCGTCAAAGAAACAAGGAGAGAATTGCTGGAGGACGAAGCGGAAGAACTGAACAGGCTGCTGTCAGAGATGAAACAAGGCGACATGGCGGCGGTAAGATATCACGATGGGAACAGATATGTGACTGAAAGAGGCCGGATAAACAAGATAGATCCCGTATCCGGCAGGCTGAGTATCAATGAAAAGATGATCCCCATAGCCGATATAGGCAATATAACACTTGATAAGTAGAAAATACAGATCAGAGGATGGGGATCAAAAGGCTCCGTAGGATATTATGCGCTTGTCATGGGAGGAGTAGGTGTTTTCGGCGCACATGCCCGAACTGTTTCCCTCGATGACGGATATGCTTCCGTCGGAATAGGATGACAGTATGCCCATGTGGTCGGGACGGGAATTTCCATCGTTATCGAAGAAAACGGCCATACCGGGACGAGGAGAGATGTTTGTGCCGTAAAGCCGGTCCCGGCACCGGAACCATTGTTCAAATTCGGGGCAGGAAGCGTATATGACGGTATCATCGCAGCACTGTCCGGCACACCAGGAAACAAAACAGGCGCACCAGTCGACTTCATGGTCAAAGCCGCACCAGCGCCAGTATTTTTCACCATCAGAGACGCCTATCTGGGATGATGCTACAGAAACAAGGCGGCTCCCGTCATGGATCCACGGCAGGGCAGGTGCTGACATTGCCTTTAAGGCGATGCCGAAAGCCAAAAGAAAAGCCGAGCAGAAAACCACAAGGACGGCTGCTCGAAAAGAACTCCGGCACATGAAAAAATGCTTTAACATGAAAAAAAGACGGCTTTTTCCGGCGGATGTACGGTGATGTGAAGGTTTGCCGTTGTGAACAGAAGCTGGACGGGACCAATGTCCCCGGATGTGTCTTGATCTGAGTATAAACATATTATATGATACGGCAGTGATGCCGTTAAAATGATACAAAAAAACCGGCAAGGTTTCTTGCCGGCGTGTCATAAATGATATGAGATCTGCCTGCGGCATGATCTTAGGCCTGACTGTCGGAAGCGTCAGCAGAAGCGTTTTCAGGACGGTTTTCGACATGGCTTTCCGGATGGCTTTCGGCCCAGAGCTTATCGGCCATTGGAGCCCACTCTCTGGCGTATTCAACGCATTTTCCGCAAAGATGTTCAGCCGTCTCCGGAGCTTCAAGATCTGTTGATCTGGCGCCTGTTTCCTTGACCAGCTTCTGTAGTATTTCCGGGTTTTCAAGCATAGGGCACGGCCTGAGCATGTTGTCGTTGAAAGGCTGGCCTTGTTTATATGCCAGGAATAAAGGCTGCCTCAGACAGTCCAGCAGCGGCTGCTGGTTGACATTGGCTCCGGAATAATGGATGAACACGCAAGGTTCCACATCGCCGTTGGCATTGATATGACAGTATCTTTCTCCGCCTGCTACGCAGCCGTGAACAAACTCTCCGTCGTTTTGGAAGTCGATGGCGAAAAGTTCTTTCCCGCCATCAAGGCCTCTGATCTCTCTGACTTTATCGTACATGTATTTTCTCTGCTCAGGATCAAGGAGCAGGCTGGTGTCTGCATTGACTCCCACAGGCATATAGTGGAAATACCAGGCGAATACGCAGCCTTTGTCTATGAGCATATCGAGGAAATCATCGCTTGTCACAGTCAGATAGTTCTTACTGGTGTAGCATATGGATACTCCAAACGGGATATGGTTGGAATGCATGAGATCCATGGCTGCAAGGGCCTTTTGATAGTGCCCGCGGCCGCGGCGCCCGTCATTGCTTTCTTCAAAGCCTTCGATGCTCACGGAAACAAAAAAGTTGCCTACTCTCAGAAGGTCATCGCAGAATTTCTGGTCTATGAGGGTACCGTTGGTAAAAGCGTGGAAAGCTACATCTTTGTGCTTTTCACATAAGCGTATTATGTCGTCTTTGCGTACAAGTGGCTCGCCGCCGGTAAACAGATAGGCGT
>ENA-ORNG01000363-ORNG01000363.1-human-gut-metagenome-genome-assembly--contig:-NODE-363-length-41084-cov-269.391260_pt1 | contig 41084 bp, 50 predicted proteins | sample MGYA00242113_ERZ509018 | MGnify/ENA primary metagenome ERZ509018 (study PRJEB26280, sample SAMEA2338711) | human gut metagenome | biome: human gut; feature: human-associated habitat; material: faeces... | reverse complement strand
TTTGCTCTTTCTTTTGCTCTTCAAAGGCCTAATGCGAACATCAGGCTAAAGTAGATCAATAGTCCAAAAATGATTATAATTGTTTCGATAATTATTTTTTGTATTTTATTTTTTATATTCTTCATATTTTTTTATAAGTTCTTTTAGACGTTCGGTTCTAGCGTTCTCCATTAAGTAATTCTGCAGAAACAATCTAATACTTAGCAAATCGCTTTTATATAGATTTTGTGCTTCGATTGAATATTTATAAATATGATAACAAAAATCTAAAATGGATTTTATGAAAATAGCATCAACGGTTCCCTTTCCACGCCTAAATTCAACTGTTTTACTGTTTGTGAAATTTAGCTCAAAGTATCTCGAATCACAATAAGGTTGAAATATTTTTTCCAACCCTGATTCTGATGCCGCGCTTGGATGTATTCCGAATTCCATTAATCTTTGGATTTGAGATTCTGCCAAGCAATAGCCTCCATTTTTTCTTCCGAAAAGTTCTGTAATAAAATCGTACGGAAAACAGTAAAATGACTTTTTTAGCAAAACATGAATTTTTGCATTAAAATTGATTTTAGATAAATGTATGTGAAAGCCTGTCTCTGGCGTCTTTTGCGAATAACAAAAAAATCGAGGCATGAAATCTTTTGTTAATATGTCAATCCCTCCTCCCTCTTTAATGAGTTCTTCGAAAGTCATTGGAATTGTCGTTATTTCTGCACCTCCATTATCATCATTAAGGCTTCCGTCATGTTGGATGTAGAAGAAATTTGATTTATTTTTAAAAATATATTTATTCCGTGCGTATAGTTCTAGTTCCAGTCCAACAAGCGGTTCTTTTAGAACATTATTGTCAGGCTTTGTCCATTCGGGGGGAAAATGGTGATAACTTCTCATCTGCGTCGATACAAAAGTCTTTGGAATGTCTGGATGTTCAAAAACATCTTTGTTAGACTTCAAGGTAGGGATGACATATTCTGTGAGATATTCGATGTTGTGTTCGTTTATTTTTTCCCATAAAACATTTTCTACGAAAAAACTTAGGACTTTCACATATTCCTTGGAATATGTTTTATATAAAATTAAATCAGGCGTCATAGTTATTTTATTTTTCAACCGTTTATTTAGTTTAATCATATCAGAATTTTTGATTAAACTAATGTTGTTTTTCCCGTAAACATGCCCCCTAAACTCTCTCTCTCCGGCATATTTCAAGAAAGCTGTTATTTTTCTTCTAGATTTTGATAAGAATTTCGCATCGATATTTTTGAATGAGTTGTCAACACTTTCCTCATTGAGGATTTCTTTGTAGTTTTCTTTCACAAAAGCGAATAATAGTTCCAAAGATTTTTTTTCTTTTGCGTTCATTGTTTAAAAAATAATACGGTTGTTGCTGTTTTTATTGTTGATTTGTGAATAAGCTTCCCACAATTCTTCCACATGTTGCCTTGAGTCATGTAATTTTAGAAAAAGCTCTTGTGATAAATTCACGAGTAATCCTTTTTTGTTAAGCTTTATTGCGCAATGTTTATAATATTTTAGCGCTAACTCCTTGTTAGAGGTGAAGCAACGTGTGTGTGGATAGCAAGATTTTAAACTAGTTTTCCCGTATTCTGGGAAATGTCCTAAAACTTGCTTTGTTTTATAATCGTACCAGTTTACAGGCTTCACCCCGACAAAAAAGAAGCCGACATTGGAGCCGCCGCCCGTTTTACGCAGGATAGGTAGATATCCGATTGTGTTCCCTTTTATTGTTAGCGGTGTTATATATTTTTTTATAATTTCACCAGTTCTAGTATTTTCCAGAACTAGAAAATATTTAATACTGATTGATTTTTTTAAAAATTCAATCATCTTTTCGTTGTTTTCACATTCTAACATTGTAGATACTAAAGGCGTTCTGCTTCTACAAGTCAAGTATAGTTTGATTATATACATTGTATTCATTTTTTTTGTTTTTCTTTTTCTTCTCCTGTTTCTAGGAAAATTTTTAAATCAAGTTTCCTGTTGTTTTTTAACAAACTAAAATTTACTTTGTTATCAACATAATTAATACTTAATGCGAAAGCGTCATCTTTATGATAAACTTCTTTCTTTAATTCTGGAAAGGTGTAAATTGCGAGTTCGTTTTTTATTGTTTTTGCTAATGAACCGTAAATTAACACCCCCTTAAATTTTAATCCTCCAAAATCATTAATGTCATTAATGAAAACAAAGCGATTTCCTACCCTAAAAAAAATCAAAGAATCTTTTTTTTGGCATTGTAGTCGGAGTGCGTTTTGGATGAATCCAAGATTTCTTCTTTTCTTTTTAGGAACTAGGTATAAAAAGTTTCCCCCTTTTATTACCTTTGCGACCTTAGATAAAAGGAAATCAATATCTTTTTTCATTTAATTCTAACGTTTTAAAGTTAAACCTATATTCTCGATTTTCCTTTAGCGGGCATTTCCGGAAATCGCTAATCAAATCGCCTTCCGGGCGGCTTTCTATTCTGAAAATCAATCTCCTAGGGTGTTTGTTTGCGATAAAAACTTCTATGATTGAACCTATTCTCCAATCATCTTTTATCGCCGAAAAAAAACACCGAAGACCGTGATTGAAATTTAGATAGGAGGTAGGGAAGATCCGCCTTTCTTCTTGTGGGTTTTCAAATTCAAATTGATACACTTTCATTTTCTAACGGGAAGAATAATTGATAAGCACTTCTTGCGGCAAAATAACTTTAGATTGAAATGATATTCCAATAATCGGCAATATTGTTTTTACCTCTTTATCAACTCTAAAAAGTTTTTTGTTCATGAGACAAATATATGAAAACTCTTCAAATCCAGCATCGATCAACACGCTTTTAAGCATTTCTCTTTCAAAATAGCCACACATTTTATATTTAAGCTCATAAATAATTTCATCTTCTATTGTTTCTCCTAGTTCTCTTTTTATATTTATTGTTGTTTTTTGTCTCAAAAAACAACTTAAACATCCATATACATCTTTAATTATTTTCATTTTATGAATATTGCTTTTTCAGTATTTTTATAAATTTTTGATTTTCTTATTTGTTCGGCATGATATTTTCTCATTGAAAAAATATCAGATACCGAAAGTTTCCTTCTTTTTAATTCTTCAATATGTTGAATTTCGTTAAATATGAATATATTAAAAATTTCTTTTTTGAGCACCTCTTTTTCAGTATTTTTAAAAATTCCAATAAAAAAAACATTTTTGTTTTTCAGGGAAACAATGAGAAAAAAATCATCCATTCCGGTACGTTCGTAACACTCTAACAAATATTCAGTTTTCATGACATAGTGTAATCAATAAATTTGAATAATTTTTCAGGAGTTAAATAATCCATAGGCAATCTATTTAGAGATTTTTTGCCTTTTTTCATGCATGAAATATCCATTTCTCCGTGTAATTTTCTAATTTCTATCTTTACTCTTTCTTTGCTTATTTTATCTTTACTAAACCCCTCACAAGGAGCTAATCCGTAACCCATTAAATAAAAAGGTCCAGAGTTCCTCAAAAAGTAATATTTCAAATAATAAGGCCATAGGTTATTTTTTTTGTTTGCGAAAAAAGCGCCCTTAGATTTGGAGAAAAATACGTTTGGAAATATGTAAAAATATTCCGACTCATCATTCATGAAAATATAAGGTGTTTTCATTTCTTTAAGCTCTCATACATCATCTTGTTGATAAGTGATCTCATTTTACGCCGTCCTGAAATCATCTCAATTTGATGCCCTGTTGCCACAATGGCACCCATGATTTTTTTGTCGTCGACATAGATCACGCTAAACGACATTGCTTTCTTTTTAGCCACAATCGCTGAAAGATAATTCACATACTCTTCAACAACTTCTTTTTCCGTGTTTAGTTTTTTCAAACATCCTAACACGACAACCCTATATTTCGCTTTCATATTTTTTATCTAATTGTTTTGCTAAATAATAAGTTTTCCTTCAATGGTAAAAAGCGTTGTATAGTCTCCTCTTTTCAATTCCTTAATTTCTAGCCCCGCTCCTGCAAAAACTTCCCTTATTACCTCTTTCACCTTCGCTTTCTTCTCTTCCGGTTCACTATACGATTTTCCGAAAAAATATAACTCCAACATGTTCACATATTCCGTAATTGCGCCGTCTTCCGAAAGCTCCATATAGGCTTCTTCAAACCCTCCCACTCTTTCGTTTATCTCTCTTATTGCCTTTCGCTTCAACGGAAATACGTCTAAAAACGGATATCTTTCTTCCTCTTTTCCTTGTGTTCCTTTCATGTCTTCATCATATCTTTTTTCTCTCTTTTGTCAATAGCTTTTTATTATTTTTTTTCTCTCATCAACTTCTTTTTTTCTCCTATTCCCACCTCTCTTCCTACATACCATTTTGTCAACCTTTTTCTTTCCTTCCTCTTGTCATTACTTTCCGGGGGGGGGGGAACCTTTAGGAGGGGGGGTTAGGCTCCGACTTCCTCCCTGTTTCTTCTCCCTCTTTCCCGTGGCGGTTGTTTGTAGGTGTAATGGCTAATCACGTCGAACGTTACTGACCAGCTTGCCCTCCCTCCTCCTAAATCCTCCTCCCTCCTGGCGCGCAAATGAGTTCATCATTGGATTTTTCGGAAAAAAGGCCATTTCCCGGCATTTTGACGTAAGGCGTTGATAAAGTGTGCGCTTAGCTAGGGCGGAAAACCTATCTGCTAATTGTTGACAAAATTTCAATTTTGTGCATATCCGATTGCCGCATTGTCAAGCTTGCCTCCAAAAAAGCGGGCAAGGGCGGCTAGCCTCAAGCATCAAGTTGCGGTTAGTGATCCGCTTGACAAGGGCGATTTTTGCACCGTTATCGGTAAAACGCAACAGTTTTTTTTAGTGGAGCGTGCGCTTCCTGCGTGTAATCCTCATAACTCATTGATACTCTATCATACTTCGCATAACACACATAATGCAAAGTCGGAGGCCATAGAGGTCAACCCTGGATAACGCACTACAAGCCACCTAGCACGCGCCGCTTTTCCCGGATGATATGTGTATCGGCTCACCTCTCAAAAGGCCCGTACAAGCCAACCTCGCAAGCCGTTTTTCGGCACAACCGTAAGAATTAGAATAATTATTGCAGTTTTGCCTAGTTTCTCGCATGTTTCGCCGCACGCACGCAGACCAGCATGAGGCAAGGACGGCGGCCGTGAGAGGGCGCAACTACCCCTAGGTGCTTGGTGTGTTGCCATGCCATACAGGGGGCGCCGGGGAAAAAGTCGCGGGTGTTTTGCGCTGGACAAAGAAGGTATCACGCTGTGTAATAGGAAAAAACGTATAGTGAGAAAAGGCAGTTTGTTAGAGAAAAGAAAAAAGGAGTAAAAAAAGCTAAAAGGAAAAAATAGTATGTATAAGGAGAAAAGGATGTTGTTTGGAGAGAAGAAGAGGGAAGAGGAAGAAAGAAAGAATAAATAAGAAAGAAAGAAGGAGAAGGGAGAAGAAGAGAGGTATGACGGGAAAAGAGCAGATGGAAGAGTTGTGTAAGGAATTGAGAGAGGAGCTTAGGAGTGGAGTGATAAGGGGATTGGGAGAGGGGTTGGCGAGGCGAGGGATGAGTCAGGCGATATTCAAGCGGATGGGAGGGCCGGAGGTATGGGCGAGGGTGAGCAAAGGAGGAGTGAGGAGGGAAGGAGGAGAGGGGAAAAAGGAGGAAGAGGGAGAGTTGAAGAAGGGAGAGCTGTGTGAGTTTTTAAGCAGGGTGATAAGAGGGCGGGAGCTAGGGATGAGTGGGAAGGAGAAGATGAGTGCTGTGGGGTTGTACATGAGGTTGAAGGGGTGGGACAAGGTGAAGGAGAAGGAGGAAGAGATGGTAGGGGAAGAGTTGGTAGAGCTGTTAGGAGGGAGTAAAGGAGGAGGAGAGAAGAATGATACAGAAGAGAGTTGACAAGTGGTATAAGGAAGAATTAAAGTAAAAGAGGAATGAAGAAGAACAGCGAAGGCGAGATAAGAGTGAGGTGTGCGGAGGCGGAGCGAGGCTTTCTGGCAGGAGTGAAGGAGATGGTGAAGATGAGGGCGGAGATGGGAGTGATGCCGTGGGGGAAGCATGTATTTTATCCAAGGATGTTGCACAAGGCGAGGCCGCAGAAGGTGAGTGATTTTTTAGTAGAAGATGAGAGGTGGTATTTGAATGTGAGGGAGGTGGATATGGAGAAATGGGGGGAGAAGCATCATTTGTACCGGAGTGCTAGTGGGAAGTATTATTTGGGGTTATTGTTTAAGAGTACAAAGGCGAGGAGTGTGAGGAGGAAGATAAGCCTTGGGACGCTAGACGAGGAGGTGGCGAAAGAGCGGAGGGAGTTGTTTTATGATGAGTGGGAAGGGAAGCATCTGACATGGGCGCAATGTGAGGGAGCGAAGTGGAACATGAAGGTGTCTGGGTGTGCGGTGATAGGGAGCAAGAGTGCGTTGGAGAGGAAGGCGAGGGAAATGCAGGAGAAGGCGAACCGGGAACAGGCGAAGGCAATATGCAAGGAGTTGGCATTAAAGCGAAAGGCGCAGGTAAAACTGGAAGGATTTAAAAAGAAGACGGAAGAGATAAAGAGGCGGAGGGTGTTGATGGTAGGAGGGGTAGAGAAAATAGGAGACTCGGTAGTAAGGAGGACGAAGAGAAAAGGAGTGGAAAGGTGAAAGCTATGAAAGAAAAAGAAGTAGGAATAATGGTAAAAGAGAAGAAGGAAGGAGGGTTGGAACTGCATTTGTTTCCGAGCAAGGAGGCAATGGCAAGGTGGCGAGGTGAGGACAGCGAGCATGACGTGGAGGGGCGATATCAGGAGTGGGTGTTGCCAGTAGAGGTATTGGAAGACCTGTGGGCGGCGGCGCAAGGGGAAGAGTAAAGTTTTTTTAAACGTCCGGTGCAAGTGGCATCCTCAAATAACAAACAAACGATAGAAGTTGGGTGGAGGCGAGGAGGCGTGGTGCGCGAACCGCTACGTCCCGGACGGCCTATGCCCAGCAAAGGGGAAGTATGAAAATAATCGTAGATATAGGGCATGCCCGGAAGACGGGAGCGGAAGGGAATGGCTTGGAAGAGCATGAGGTATCATGCGTAGTAGCGGGCTATCTGGTGGAAGAGTTGGGAAAACTTGGACATGAGGTATTGGTGTTGGACTTTCCGAGGATGAGCAATGCGGCAGACTTGAACGAAACGATAAAGGCGGCGAATGCGTCTGGGTACGAGGCAGGAGTATCGTTGCATTGCGACAGCGCCAGTAAAATTGTAGGAGGCAAGGAAGTATTGAACCCGGAGCCTCATGGGGCGCATGTATGCTTTTATCCGAGTAGCGTAAAAGGGGCACGGCTGGCGAGTGCTATAGCTAGTGAGCTGTGTGTATTGTTGCCGGGGAGGGCAAACAAAGTACAGGGGCGAGCGAACCTTGCGATATTGAGGAAAACGAAGATGCCGTTTGTATTGTGTGAGTGTGGTTTTATAAGCAACCCGGAGGACGCAGAGGTGATGAGGAGGCGTCCAGAGGAAATAGCTAGAGCAATAGCGAAAGGAGTGGACGCCTATGCGAGAGGAAAGTGAGGAGGCAATGGACAAAGAGGCAGTAGGAGAGTTTGTTGACAGCATCGTAATGGCCCCCGAAAGGGGAGGTGTTGACGAGAAGGCAGAGGGATTTGTGTGGGTATTGAGGAGCAAGAACAAGTTTTTGGTAAGGGAGGGGAAGAAGGACAGGAGTGGGCAAAGGTGGAAGCGGAAGCCAGAATACGCTTACATGTACTATCGAGGGATGATGGCAGGAGGGGTGCAGAAGGAAGCGTCGAGCCTGTTATCGGAGGCGAAAGTGTTTGACCTGCCGTTGCCTAGGAGGAAGTATAACACGGAGGTATGGGACGTTGTGAGGTGCAGGCTTGTTGAGGATGCAGTAGAGGAACCGATATATAGCGAAGCGGAAGCGTTGCTAAAGTTTAACCGTTAGTCATGGAAGTAAGCGAGATAGCCAAGTTGTTGAAAGACCCGATGTGGAGGATATCGCATTTGTATGAGATAAAACTCACGGACGGGAACATCATACCATACAAGCCGAGGAAGTTTCAGGAGGAGTTGCATCGTGCGTGTTACTGTGAGGGGAAGCGTCGTTTTTTGATACCAAAGAGTAGGCGTCAGGGGTGTTCTACGGCGATAGGAGTGATGATGGCAGACATGGCGGCTTTTGAGGAGGGGTGGAAACTGGCGTTGGTGGACAGGACGCTGGGGGACGCAAAGGAAAAGCTGACGGACATTGTGAAGGTAGCCTTGGACAGTTTGAAGCGGAAATTGCCGGGGTTGTTTGAGATAAGCTATTTCCAGTCCCGCATCATAGTGAAGATGACAGGGAGGAGGGCCAGCGAGATAGTTGGCGGTAAATATTTCCGAGGTAGTGGACTTGGTTTTGCTCACATATCAGAGCTTGGTACCATAGCGACGAGCGAACCGAAGCGAGCGGCAGAAATAGTAAACGGCACATTCCCGGCGGCCAAGGACGGCTTTATATTCGTGGAGACGACGGTACGAGGCGGGAAGCGAGGGGTATTCTACGAAAACGTGATGAATGCGTTGAGCGTGCCGGAGGAGGAGCGTGGGGAGAAAGATTTCCATGTGGTATTTTTGCCGTGGTGGAGTGACGAGAACAACAAATCGAAGGGGGGAGAGGCGATAAATGCGGCCACAGAGAGTTATTTTGAGACGCTTAGGAGCAAGAGCGGTATTGTTGTAACCGAGGAGCAAAAGCGTTGGTGGCAACAGGCCAAGAGGCAACACGGGGTGTCAATGAATGAGGAATACCCTTCGACCTTGGAAGAGGCTTTTGAGGTTCCGATGGAGGGGGCCATATTGGAGGCGGTGTTGGACAAGGCAGTACAGGAGGGCGCTTTTCGGAAGTTGGCCTATGACGCAACAAAGCCATGCTATTGCACATGGGACTTGGGCGCGCCGCTGAACACGATTAACCTTGTATTCCAGCTGGACGGCCCCTTCATCAACGTATTGGAGTTGGACAGCGGGTTGCATGCAAGCGAGCGTGTGGCAGAGCGTGTAACAAGGCTCAAAAGCAAATATCCTACATTACAGGCAAACTTCCTTCCGCATGACGGAGGGTACATGACGGACACGGGGATGACACAGGCGCAGATGTGGCAGGAGGCAGGGTTGCCGGGCATACAGTTGTTACCGAAATCGAAAGACAAATGGATAGGCATCAATTACCTTTTGGGTATGTTTGACCTGTTCCGGTTTGACGTGGAGGGGACAGGCAGGGCGTATAGCTACTGGTTAAGCTACAGGTGCAAGCCAGAGGTAAGCGAGGGAGGCATATTCAAGAATGAGATTGTGCATGACAATGCGTCCCATTGGGCAGACCCGTTGAGGTATGTAGCGGAGGCGAAAATGAACAATTTGCTTGTGCAAGGTCCAACAACCCAAGACTATAAGGCAGGAATAACATGTACATTTGGGAAATATCATCGTGAGCGAAACATTGGACATAACTGGCGAGGACGGTTTGAGCGTACTTTCCGAATCTGACAGGGTGTTAAGGAGGGACGCAGGTATGGGATTGAGTGAGGCATGGAAGCTTCACGAGGGAGGCGTGCGCCTCTATACCGGAGGCGGGCTTGTGTTGGGACACTACTACCGCATCGACCCGGAGGAGGTTCGTGTGTGGGGTATGGAGTCAGAGTTTCTTCGGACAAGGCATATTTCCGATAGCGCTGTGGACTATGAGGAGGCCAATGGCTTTTTCTTTTTTTTGGGTATTGGAGACTATGTTGGCTTTTTAAAGCACTTAAAGGCAAGCACACACCTTCAATTTGGTAGTGGACATAGGAGAGGAAAGTTGTATGTTTACTCACGTAAGGAGTTGGACTTATACATAAAACTTAAACTAAGGAGTAAAAAATGTCAGGAGTAGGAAGTGCAGTAGGAGCAGTAGTAGGAACAATCATTGCGCCCGGCGTGGGGACTACAATCGGTGCGGCCTTGGGTGGTGCGGCTGATAGTGTTGCCAGCAAGGGTAAAGGCGAGTCAACCAAGGCACCGGAGGCCCCCAAACCTGTAGAGACGTATGAGACGCAACAGGAGGCAGTAAGGAGCCAGTCGGAGGCAAACAGGCGCAGGAGTTCTTTCTCAAATACGTTTGTTGCATCCAGAGGGATGGGAACAGGCGGCATTGGTAAAAGCTTTTTAGGCCAGTAATATGTTGTACAACAACCAGAGTCCAAAGCAGAAGAGGGAGCAACTCTATTCGTACAGACAGAGATATGTGTCTAACTGGCAACGAGTTGCGGAGTTTGTAGAGCCAGACAGGCGGTTTAACCTGAATGGAGCTGTACAGGAATCCACACCTAATAATGAGGGATATATTGACACGACGCTTGAGCGTGCGTTGAGGCTGAACGCAACAGGCCAGCATGAGCTTGTGATGCCCAAGGCTAGTGAGTGGTTCACCTTTACGCCCTTGGCGAAAGCGGCAGACAGGGAGCAGGTGACAAGCACCATTGACGACGAATATGCCGAGACGGCTAGGGTTGTGTCCATGTTCATGAGGAACAGCAACCTGCACACGGCAAGCGAGCTTTTCTTCTGGGACAGGGCGGCTTATGGCATTGGCGCTTTTTGGGCAGAGTGGGACACAAGGAAGCGAGGCTTTAGCTTTTATTCAATTCCCGTTGGGACATTCATGGTGGACAAAGACAAATTTGGCCGGATGAATATGTTCTGTTGGGACGACTGGATGCGAAACCAAGACATTGTAGCCACGTTCCCGGAAAAGAATTTGCCTCAAACGGTAAAGGATAAATACATGGCCAACTCCAACAGCCCGGACAACTACCTTGTGTTCCATTTGTTGGAGCGAGTGGAGCGCACCGGGGACGAAGGGCTTATTGCCCGTGCAGACGGCAAGGAGTGGGTGCTTCGTTCCGTGTACGACGCAACAGGCGACGTATTGCTTGAGCAATTCTTCAAGAACTGTCCTGTCATTTGTTGCAACTGTTTTGACTTGCCCAACAGCCCGTATGGGTATGGGTTTGGGAAGGTTTCCTTGGCAGACCAGATTGAGCTGGTGAATTGCCTGAAAGCGTTGGCAGAGGCGGCTCAACAGAAGATTTTCCCGCCGATGCTTGTACCCGAAGGCTTCCAAGGGAACATTGGCTATGGTGCTGGGGAGGTGACAACCTTTAACCCGCTGAACATTCAGGCAAGGCCGTCGCCCCTGTTCCAACAGGCTTCACAAACCTCTGACTGTCAATGGCAAATTGAGCGGTTCGAGCGTGTCATCAATGAGGCATGTGACGTTAATTTGTTTATGCCGCTGTTGCAGGTGAAGGACCCGCAATACATGAAGGCCACAGTAGCGCAGATGATTGAGTCTTATTCGGCACGCATCAGCTCTACGGCTTATACGAGGTTGATTGAGCAATTCCTGCAACCCTTGGTGGACTTTTGCTACAACACGCTGGTGCAACATGGTTATGTCCGTCCTTTGAGGGATTATCATATTCAGTTCTGCACGCCGTTCCAGATTCTTTTGGACAGGCATCAGCCGACCTTGTTTACGGAGTTCCTGCAAACGGTAGTCATTCCTCTTTCACAAATCGACCCGACCGTTCTGGACTCTGTGGATGCTGACTATATTTTCCGAAGGAGCATGCTTGATATTGGCCTGTCACCCAAGTACTCTAGGACGGAGGCGAAGGTGGAACAGATGAGGAGAGAACGCCAAGCGGCTCAAGACGAGGCAAACCAGATGGCTAATGCCAAGACATTCTCGGAAGTGCAGAAGAATCTTGGAGCGGCCAGCAAAGACATGAATCTGATTTAATCATGAAAGCAGACAAAAACACGGACGAAGTAGAAATCACCAGCCTTCTTGGGGACACGGTAAGGATTCCCAAGGAGGTGTATGACAAAGCCAAGGAAGTATTGGATTCCGACCCGGACAAATACATCCTGTTCGTCCTCAAGGCGATTGCCAGCGGAAGCAGGTACAATCTTCCAGGCGCATTGAAGGCAGGATTCAACGAGAACAAACTCTTCTATATTGAAGGAATAAACGCACTAATTGAAGTAATCGAAGCATTATATGAGCGAAACTGAAACCACCCAGCCCGCCGCGCAACAGGCGCAACCTCCGGCTACACAGGAAACTAAGATGCCGGGAACCATGTCATTGAGCGACCCTACCTTAACCCCAAAACCTGCCGAGACATTTACTGTTGATAGCATTGTAAATAAAGACGGCACGTTTAAGGAAGGGTGGGCCTCTTCTTTTGAGGGAGGCGAGAGCTTGTCCAATAAGTATAACAATATCAATGACTTAATCAAAGGCTTTGTTAATGCCAACAAGCTTATTGGCAAAAAGTCGGAACAGGTTACACGCCCCGGAGCCGATGCTACTGACGAGCAGAAGAAGGCATGGCGTGAGCATTTGGGTGTTCCTGAAAAAGCGGAAGACTACCAAGTCCCTGACGAATACAAAGAGACGGTGGACGCAGAGTCGTTTAAAGAGTTTGCCCAGTTTGCCCATGAGCATAACATCCCTGCCGACACGATGCAGGAGTTGCTTCGTTTTCAGGAACGGTATGCGGCCAAGCTGAATGAGGCTAATGCCAAGCGAATCGAAGAACAGGCAAAAGAGGCTAAGAAATACTTCCAAGCGGAGTGGGGAGGCTTGTATGAGCGCAACTTTAACTTGCTCAAGGACGGGCTTGTGAGGGCAGGGATTGACATTGAGTCCCCTGACATGGCGGGCGCTCTGAACAATCCCTTCATCCTTTCTGCGTTGTTTGACAAGGTTTCCAGTATGCAGGACGGAACGATGCCCGTCCCCGGCTTCATGAAGGCTTCTGCGGCTGACGCTAAGGAGCAAATCATGGGGTTGATTAACAAGTATGGCTCGGTAAACCAAATGCCTCATGACGCACGAGAGTTGTACCACAGGCTCCTTGCGAACAAAAATATCAAATGGTGAAGCAAATTATGCTTGCATACGCCATGCCGTAAGTGTTTAATAGTCCCTGTGATGGTGTGAGTTTTTTTCTCCGTATTTTGTCTCACACCAAAAACAAAATGCTAATGCCCGTTGGAGGTTCTTATGTTGTGTTCTTTCCTCCAACGGGCATTTTTTTATTGCAATCTCTCGTCGTGTATTGCATACTGCGCTTGCTGTTGTGAAACAGTAGTGTGATTGCATGATTCAATAAGAGCGAAAAGGCGATAACATAGGGATAAATGAGGAGGGGGTACGTTTGTGCATAGCGTACCCCCTCTGTTTTTGTTTGCTTTTTCATAAAGTTTATGCATTTGTTTTCTTAAAGGCAACCCGTTTGGACACTTGCTTTAACACTCATAGTATAAGAGGATAGCCGTCTTCCTCATTAAACAGCCCTACTTTAAGGACACCTGTCGAACCCATTTTGACGGTAAGAATTAAAAGTATAATTAAATTATGGCAAATTACGGAAACTTCCAGACTCTTGCTGTAAACGAGTACACGCCCATGATTTATGCGGCTGTTCAGCAGATACGCTCTAGAACGGAGCGTTTCATGAGGGTTTACGGCATGAATTCCCGGCAGCGCAGGTTCCAAATCATTGACCCTGTAAGCTCCACTCAAATCACCGACCTGTATGATGCGACCAACCCGCAACAGGCCGAATTCAGACAGCGGTGGCTCAAGACTAAAATCTTCAAGTCCACTCATGAGATTTCCCGCACGGAAATGCAACAGGCAGGGACTATTGACTCTCCGCTTCCCCGCATTGTGGACGCAGAGCGCATGGAAATGCAACGTCTCCGTGACTTGGTGGCTGTTGAGGGCCTTATTGGTACTGCGTGGACTGGCGAGAATGGCGACATCCCCGTTGCCTTCAACGAAGCGGCCAACACGATTCCTGTTGGCTACGTGCAGAGCGGAACCTATACGGCATCCGGCCTGACCTTTGACAAGATTGTACGAGCCAAGACTATCTTTGGCATGCGTAACGTGTTGGGGCAGGACGTGGAACGTCAGGATTTGGGTGGCCCTGAAATGGTAATCCTTTGTACCCATGAAGAGCTTGCGGCTCTCTACGGCATCAAGGAATTCACGAACATCCTTTACTCTGACCAGCGTCCGATTGCCAGCGGCTACATTGACAACGTGCTTGGCGTGCGTTTCATTGCGCTGACTGCGGACATGCTTCCGTTCGGTTCCCGTCCGCTTGGTACTGCGGCCAACCCGACCGCTGGTGTATCCACGGAGAATGTGCGAACCCTCATTGCCTTCACGATGAACTCTGTTGCGTTTGGCGTGCTGGAAGAGCTGTTCGTTCGGATTGAGGAACTTCCGACCAACCAGTATGTATGGCAGACGTACTCTGAAACCGCAATGGGTGCGACCCGAATCGAAGACAAGGGCGTGCTTAAAATTGATGTTTCTGGTTCAAGCGGTAATTTCTAATCAAACAAAGGAAGGAGTATAATATATGGCAAAGGTTGCGGCAGGGTTGCCCCCGTGGCTGAACTCTCAAATGTCTCGTGGTCAGGTATTGAAACATCTAATCACCTATACCGCAGGGACTTCCGCAACTGCCAACTCTTCGGAAATCCAAGATATCCCTCTTCCTCCGGGAGTAGTGATTGACCTCTCTTCTGTGGCTATCCGTCATGATGGAGTCGGTGCTGGCAATTACACTCTTGAGCTATATCTCGCAGATAAACAAGGCAACTTGGTTCAGAACTGTGGGGATATTGGCGCATTGACGGTAACTGCAACCATTGGTGAAATTGTGCGACTGGCAAGCGCTCCCAATGTCGCATCTTGGCTTCTGTTTGACCCAGCACAATTCCTCATCGACAAGGGCACTCAAGTCAACGGCGTAACCATGACATACGCACTTCTCAAAGAGAAGTATCAGTTTGTTTTGTGCGTCAAGAACAGCGCCGCTGTAGCCGCAAACAAAAATCTGTCCATTATCATGGACTTAGTTATCCCCTAATCTGAAAAAACAATGACTGACCTAGATATTGCTAATTATGCCTTGGGGTTGTTAGGCCAATACAAAATCCAAAGCTACCCGGAAACGGGGAAAAAGTCAGTAGAAGGTCAGGCATTAGAGGCATATCTTCCATTCGCTATTCAAGATGTCATGATTGATGGCGAATGGAACTTCGCCCGGAAAAGGGTAATCATTGAGCCGTCACCCACAGAGGTGGCGGCCTTTGGTTATCACAATGCTTTCCCGAAGCCTGACGACTTGGTGACAATCATATCCGTGAATGGAGAGCCTTGGAATATTCAGGCGCAGTTTGTGCAGATAGAGGGAGAGTTCATCTTGGCAAACGTTGACCAGTTGAGGCTGGTTTACATTGCCGCCCCCACAGACGGGACAACGCTTCAAGGCATACCTGACCAGCTAAAACCGCTCATAGGAATCAGGTGGGCCTATCTTACGTGTGTACGCATCACGAACAACATTGAACTCTACAACATGATAGCGGACATGTACCAGAGGGAGTTGCACAGGATGCGGGACAACGACTTCATCAACAACACGGGAGGCAGGTTTAACTACCGCAACAAGCTTATGAGCCAGTCCACTTGGGGCCGCTATCCGTTTGGGACGACAGCACCCTACCAAGGCTCTTATACCTACATTCCCGATTAAACTAAAAACCTTCCAGACATATGGCCTCAAATACCCGGCAATTTCAAATGCAACTCAACTTCAACGGAGGGCAGGTTTCCGAGAACTTCACCCCACGAGTTGACATGCAGAAATACCAGACGAGTTGTTCATTGATGAGGAACTTTATTCCTCGGCAGTTTGGTATGTTAAAGAGGCGACCGGGTTTTGGTGTGATTGACGCATTCAAAAATCCTTTTCGGATATTGAAGTTCCCTTGCACCAACAACGAGGAATACATTGTTTGCGTCCACTCCGACAACAAGTATGAGAGCGGTGGTTGCACTCCCTTCGCAACCATTTACCAATGCGGGTATTTTGGAGACGAGACGAGGAAATGGGAGGTAAATCTTGAGATAGATTCTGTTTTTCAGGCTGGCATCAACGGATGGACGGCTGATGTTGGCAATGAGAGGCATGGGCGTTTTTGGGACACGGACTTGGAGAAAATCAAGTATGTCTCCCAAAACGACAAAATGTGGATAGTGCATCCCGACTTCTTCCCGCTGGAATTAACAAGGACAGCCACACAGGCGAAAATGCCTGATATTTCTATGGCTGACGACCAGTACGTGGTGGAGTTTGACACGTCTTCGCACTTAAACATTTCCACAAAAAACTCTCTTTGCTTTGGCCTGTATGGTGTTGATAAGCTCAATGCTAAAACGAATCCTTTCCTTACCTTAAACTTCAAGGACAACAAATCTATCAGCTTTGGTTTTAGCGGTAGTGGAAACAACATGAAGTGGGCCATTACTGACTCATCCGGTGTGAAACATCCCTTGGAGGATATAGGGATTGGCTCTGGACAGGTTGTTGCTTTCTCCGACTTCAATCAAAATATTCCTATCAACTGTTATTGTTTCCTGACATGGCGGGGAGGCAAGCTGTATGCCAGCATTGGTTGCAACAACGCTTACGGCACGATAGGTCTTTATGCCTACTCATCATCCGAGGTTGAGATTGACAGCTCTCTTGGGGCCGTCACCAGTTTTTGCGTTGGTGGGACTCCGGGAGGACAAAACGCCGCCCAAAGCTATGTTTCGTTCAAGGAGTCGTTTAGAGCTGGAACCGGATATAGTGGCATTGGTATTAAGGTGAATTATGGTCAGGGAGACGTTCCAACCCAAAGCTTCAACAACAATGACCACAGGAGTTCGTTGATAATGAGTCAAATGTTTGGCGACACGTCGAAAGTGTTCGCTGGGAACGATTATAAAATTGAGCATTACAACAATGCCGTTTTCCCGATTAAACAGATATATCAGGGCAACGAAAAGATTTATCAGGAAGAAGCTGTTATCGGCTTCAAGCTGACAACAATGGACTTCCTGACTTATCCCAAGAGCGACGACTACTATATAAGGGATAAAAGCCAAGGAACTAATCCTGATAGTCCCATGTTTTGTAGGAACCATGAGACATACCCGGATATTCCCTATTACGTCTATGAGGACACCAGCGTCTCCTTAAACACTATCAACGCTGTTTTTGGGGACAGGTATTTCCTTTCTGATGGTTCCGTCTCGCAATTAACAGGCAACGACGGGACTCGAATTGCCGAGTGGTTAAAAGAATATACTCCGGGGGATATTGTTATCGGCTCCTGCCTGATGAACAAAACGGACGGTGTATTGAATGGGAACATATACAACTTCGCTACTGGCTCCAACGTCGGCATTCCCATTACCTTCTTTAGGATGGCAAACATCGTATGCCGCTACGTCCGAGGCGACTGGACTCTTAGCACAGACGCAGAAGTGACGACAACCAAAGGGGTTCTTGTAAGTTATTTGGAGAATAGCAAGGTCTTTTCAGGCTATCCTTCTGGCGGCGGCTACACAGTCTTCCGAATCGGCAATGGCTATTTCTCACAGCCGAGGAAGCTTAGCATGTCGGGAAGCAACACTCCGGGCGTATTTGTTGGGCTTGTTTATATTGGTGAGAACGGAACTGTATCTACTGATACTGGTGATGCTGGCCAGTCCATTGAGGTTGATAATGGAGGTGGTGTTTATCAGACAGATATTCCCTTTGCCGTGTGGCCTAATCAAAAGAGGCTTACTTCAACAACGACAGATGCGACGGTATTCCAAAACCTGACCATTATGCCAATGATGTATGCCCCTGTGCTGGATGGCATATTCAAAACATTTAGTTCCTTGTTTGGGCGTGGCAACTACCAGCTGACTCAAACCGATATCAGTAACACCAAATACTATTCGGCCAAGTTTAACGATTTAGTCAAGTGTGCCTTCTCTGTAGAAAAAGGCTATCCTTCCTGCATAGCGTTGCGTAATGGGCGGCTGATATTGGCTTCAACCAAGGCCCAACCCCAAACAATATGGGCTTCCCGTGTTGACAGGTATAATGAGTTCTCTGTGGACGACATGGCAGATTCCGGCTGGGATTTGACGATAGGTGCTAACCAGAGCCAAAAGATTCAATGGTTGTCTTCCTCTAAGGATTTGATAGTAGGAACAGACATTGGCGAATGGGTGCTGAACGACAGCGACTCAAGCAATCCTGTACCCATTATTAAAGAGCAATCCAGATGGGGTTCTTCTGTGGCGCAAGGGGAACTGATGACGGAGAGCCTGTTTTTTTTTCCTAGAGACAAAAAGGGCGTTATTCAGTCAATCTACTCTTTCCAGATTGATGGCTACACATCGGAAGATGTGACGATTATGGCATCCGATTTGTTTGATTATGGGGTTACTTCTCATTCGATTCAGAAAGACCCTGACCCAATCTGGTGGGGTACTACTGGCGACGGAAGGCTTTTAGGGTTGCTGTATAACCGGGTGCAGGACATCAATGGCTGGTTCCAATGCGATATTCAAGGAGCCTTCATAAATCAGGTATGCTGTTACAATAACCCGGTAAAAGGCGAAGAAGGATTGATAGTTTCCGTAAAAGGCAAAGGCGAGAACGATTTCGTAAACGCCAATCAATACTTCCTCTCTTATATGGAGGACAGCAATCCTTGTGTTGACTTCTTCTCCACGGGGCAGACGAGCGACACAGATGCTCTGGCCTATGGAGGCTTTGTAAACAATTCATGGAACAACTTCTCCACGGGGCAGACGAGCGACACAGATGCTCTTAACACTCTAATTGTAAATGGCTACTTCAAGGAAAACACAAATAGTTCGCAACTCACAGTTCAGGCCAAAACCCCTACAACTCAAAGCTGGATATCAAGATTTTCTTTTTCCTTCGATGAGTCTGCTATTTTCAACAATCCGGTCGCTAGTGGGAGTGATGTTGAGATAGAATCTTTCCTTTTTGAGAACCAGTACGACCCTTCTCAAGAGGTATTAACCAAAGGGCCGTTCAGGATGTTTGTTTTCGACGCAGAGACGCAAGACCTCCTTACTTACTCTATTAACTCGATATTGTTGCCTGACGACAAAAATCAGTTGCCAATCCTTGAGTTCTATTTCCTAGGTTTGGTGTTGAAGGGAAACCAGAAGATAAGATGTTTGTTCTCTTCGGACCCGACTCCCTCATATGATAATGGCCAACAGATTTTGCAGTTATCAGTCTTTGACGAGGCCGGTCATGATGTGGAATATGGATTTTTCCCATACATGGATGTGAGAGTTAAAGCTACTACATCCAAGATAGAGTGGGACGAAACCAAGCCTGTATATCTGGACATCATTTCAGCTAACGGGCAAACAACCACAGGCTATTGCTTTGGCGGCAATGAGGTAAATAATAATTATTCTTATTACCAGCAAGCGCCGGAGGGTGAAGGCTTGTTCTCCCAGAGCCAAATCGTATTTAATGTTAAGTCTGAAATTGAAAACGATATTGGCCAAGCCGGGAACAGCGGATTTATTACTCCCCCGTCCAGCACCTCATCGACTCTTCCAAACTTTGTTTTTGGGCTTCATATCTTTTCGGAGTTTATTTCAATGCCAATGGGGAATGCCAATAATTATGTCATTCCTGCGACCACTACGAAGATTAGCCAACTTAGGTATCAAGTATCACGGGATGAGAGCAACGATGTAACTCCTTCATCTTCATTCCTTAGTGATGACGGACTGGCTTATGGTGCGCCAAGGATTCAGGCCACAGTTCAGGCATTGGACTATGATGCCCCGATAGCTATGGAAAAGAGCACTTCCATGTCGGTATCAACAAACTTGTCTAACGGGAGAGACCATATTGTATTGAGTGGACAAAGCTCTACAGATACAAGACTGTACTTTTCCTTAGATGATGCTAAAAAGGTGAACGTATTAGCGGCGTATATTCTGTATGATTCCACTATCATTAGCTGACACAGGCGGCCTAACCGCAGATGGTTTGTTGCCATTGACAGGCTTCCCCTCATGGATGTGGGGAAGCGACATTCTTAATGGTCAACTCTGGGGTGGAACAGAAATAGCAGAGCCAGCTTACAACGAAATTTGGACAGACCCTACGACTGGTGTTACGAATGCGCTCCTACCTTCGTTGACTGGATTGGAGCCAATGAACGGCCTGTATGATATTGATTATCAGATAGGTTATCCTGAAATGCCCCAGCCGCCGACATATAACCCCAACACAAGTTATTTATCATCAACGGCTTCCATAGATACGTCAGCTGGGTTTGAGAAGTCTAGTCCCAACAAAATAGCATGGGATGACACGTTTGACCCGTTCGGCTTCAACTCTGCGACGCTTAAAGGATTTGGTAGTGTTCTTTCGGATGTGTCGTCTTCCTTGAGCAAGAAGCGGTCATATGCCAACTATGTCGCCAGTTATGAGAATCAGGCACAGGCGTTAAGGAATCAAGCCGAGTCGGCATACAGGATTGCCGGAATAAACATGTCTCGCCTTCGAGGGAATCAGGCGAAATACCTAGCCCAGCAAAGGGTGTCAGCAGTCAGGACAGGCTTCGCCCCGACTTCCGGTTCCATAGGCGCTGTACAACAGGCGACAATGAGCCAGTTCGAGCAACAAATAGCTGATGCTTGGGTGGAAGCGGAACAAAAGAGGCAGAACACAATGTATCAAGCAAGCGTTGCTGATTGGCGGGCAAGCGAAGCCCGGAAGGCTAGCAAGCGCTCATCCGGTGGATTCCTTGGCTCGCTACTTGGCTCTGGTGTGGGAGCTTATTTTGGAGGCCCCACCGGAATGGCGATAGGTTCTAAGATAGGTTCATCCATAGGAGGGTTATTTTAATCATGGCGACCAACGATACTAGAGACATAAGACTGGGTGTCAGTAGTGCAAACAAGGAGGGGTTGTTGCCTTCTCCTTCAAACCGTTATTTGCGCTCCACTTATGATGCGGCCAGATATGTTCCTATTGGAAATGAGTTTGATAAAGAGAGCCGAGTAAAGGAGCTTGGCGACCTTGGCGAAGGACTCACAATGTGGTCGAAGGCGCAAGCGGAAGTCGAGACAACGAACGACAGTATTCAGTCACGGCGCATGCAAGCAGAGTACATGGAAGCTTCCACACAGGTTTTCAATCAGCTTCAAAAAGACCCCAGCACGATGAACAACCCTGCGGTTTGGCTGGACGTTTATACGGAGGAGATGACATCAAGGGCGGCAGAGATTAACAACAAGTATGCCAAATCGTTTTATGTTGGGCGCAATCAGATGTTGTCCAATGAAAGGCTCAACCTGTTGCTGAAAGAGGAGAAGAACAAGGTGGGCCTGATGGCGGCAGACAGAATATCAAAGATGGCCGTAGACGAAACTAATGCGGCGTTCAAGATTGCTGTGGCCAACAGGGATTTCGGGTTGGCTAGGGAGATAAATAAAAGCCCCTACCTAACACCTGCGGAAAAGATGTTGAATGAGAATGGAATTGTTCAAGCCCAGACACAAGACATCATCCAGCAGGAAACATTGAGGAACCCTTGGGGTGTTCTGGAAGAGGTGAACAGGGATGGTGCTGTACAGCGTCGTGAATTGACCTATGAGCAACAGCAGTACGCATTGAACCAAGCGCAGGGCCGGATAAGCATGATTCAAAAGCAATCGTATGACTCTCTCGTACAGAAGTTTTTGTTCAACCCGGAAGAGTTTGAGATGGATGTCGCCAAAAAGCTATTGGACACAAACCAGCTGACGACCCAGCAATATGTCAACCTCCTCAACATGAAGAAGACCATGAGCGCCAAGGTTGAGCCGACTCCAATGCAGTTTGCGGCCATGTCTAATTGGGCAGTCAAGCTTTCAGAGGATTATCACAAAGAGTCGCCAGAGGGACAGGCCAACATCCTCTCCCAAGCTGAACGGCTTCTTGAGCGGATGAATTTCAGCACCAGCGACAAGAACTCATTGCTCAAGCTTGTAACACAAAAGATTTCCCCGGAAACGTTCAATCAGGCTGACAAGTTGGTAGAGAAGTTTTGGGATAACGGCCAACTACCTCTGACCAAGACAGCGGATTACACCGGAACTCAAGGAGGAACTACTCCGATTTATTTGACGGAGGGAGAGTTTAATACCCAGTTCAAAGAGAGGAAGAACCAGTTTTTCTTAGACAAAAGCAGGACATACCTAGACCCGAAAACGGCAAAAGACAGGTATGCGGTAATGGAGTATGTGCCTGACTCGAACAATCTGTTCCTGCAAGAAAAGATAAAAAGCGAAGTTCGTTCCGTCCTTTCTGATAAGATTGCTGAATATAGGGCAGAACACAATGGGAAATCTCCTACCGGACAAGAGCTTTATGAGCTTGTTTTTTTCGCACAAGAAGAGGCGTTCTCCCGGAATAATATCAGCAGTATTGACCCATTATCTTCTGCCTCTGTTTATCCTTCTGGACAGCAAGACAGAGACGAAAGAAAGGCGACATTTATTCCGAACAACGTTAGAGTGTCGAACATATCGAATAAAGCTTCTATAGATATTCCGACTAATGGTGCTTTTATTGTTTGGGCCGGAAGTAACTCTTTCATTACAAACGATAAAGACTACTTGAGCATATATAAACGGGCAGGGGCGCCCCCTCAAGGATTTATCGTAGCAGATGAATCTTTCCTCCAAGCTCCACACAAAGATTTAATGGATGTGCAAGCTATGATTTCGGCCAAAGCGATAGCGGCGAAAGCTGGATTAGATGCACAAGGAGAGCAGGGAATTTATTGTGCATTGCTTTCCTATTGGAATAATTTATAAACAAATCATGGAAGAGCTTTCAGAACAACCCGAAGATTCTATCCTGTTGGATGAAATAAAGAAAATGAATTCGGGCCTCGCTTCTAATAAGGAGCAACCTGAAATAACAGAAGAGGATTTAGAAGCAAATCCTCAAGCTTACTCTTCTGAACAAATTGAAGGGGTTTTAAGAAACAAGAGAAGTATTCGCACAAAGCTTGACGATTATTTAAGGATGTCGTCTAGCTTGCTTCCTACTACTCCACGAGAAGCCTTAGATGCCGTAGGGGCATTGCGTGAAGAACTGCAAGCAAATGGTATAGACCCGGAGTATGAGAGGTATCGTGAGAAGATAAAAAGAAACGAAGATATAGTTTATTCGGTTACTAGGTATATCAATCCAACAACAGGCTTGTTTGGGGATGTTCCGGCACAAGATGTAACAAACAATAAGCTGGAAAAAATACTTAGTGCTGAGCAAATTAGGGATTTCAATAATGCCCCGCAGTTTATGCGAGATAAATATGTTTTCAATCGCATTGTTGAAAACTTTTTCCCGGAAGGGGAGATGGATAAAGGATATGCACTAGAACTCCTGAAAAAGCATTATCAAACCGACTCCATGCACGGAGTTGTCAGCAAATACGCTCAAGAGCTTCAAAGGAACAAGGATGAGGAGACAGCATACAATGAAGCCTCTACCAGATTTTTCGATTCCTTTATAGAAACAGGAGGCGATTACCAGAAAGCAATCGACAGCTTGGAAGGCAATCTAAACCTGTATGCGGAAAACATTTTCAACCAAGAACCTGCGCTTAAATACATTTACCAGCGTGCGTATAACTCCGTCTCATGGATTAAAGATGAATACATAGAAAGCGGAGAGCTGGATTGGGACAAGATGGCAGACAGGTTGTTGAAGCTTGGGGAAGGAGAGACGTTCTCTCTAGCCATTCAGATGCTTCCCTACATGTTGCCCAAAGACGACAGGACTTGGCTCACGCAAGCCATAGACGACACCGCCTCTGATGTCTCCCGCTTTGCTAGGCTCATGGTTGACGGAGGAGGTGATAGCGCCCAAGCAGAACGCCTTGCGTTGGCTATCCAGCAGGAATATCGTCAGGGCCGAGACATGCCTACATCGTGGATAGGGAGAGCTTTTAAGGCGGCGACAGACCAAGTTCCGAAAGTGGCGGCAGTAACAGGAAGCTCTCTTTTGGCTTCACCGGGTGGGCCTGTAGCAATGGCCGCCACAGGAACAGCTGTCGGCTCAATGGTGTATGGTTCAACTGTAGGTCTTGAGGCATATAGGACGAATTCTTCTAGGGCAGGAGCATTGACATATGGTGTTACTGTTGGGGCCTTGGAAGGTCTCCTTGAAAACGTAACTCTTGGCGTTGGTGCTTTGGCTTCCAAAGGTATTAAGGTTGCAGAGGCAGGTAGGAAGATTGCCTCTGTTGCCGGGAAAGTTCCCGCCACCGTAAGAGGTGCGGCGGCTGGTGCTTTGTCTGAATATACCCAAGAAGTCATTGCTGACCCAATTTATGTTGGATTGGAGAATGTAATGCGCTCTGCGGGGTTTGAGCTTACCCAGCAAAACACCCTTAAAAACTGGTGGGAAACATTGGACTTCACATCCCCTGAACTATTGGGGGCTACAGCCATTCTTGGCGGCTCCATTGGTGCTGTTGGGGGCTATCAAGCTAACCACCTCATCAACCGAGTAGGAAGAAGCGCTTCGGCCCTTCAAGCTTATGGTGTACCCGAATCGGAAGCTGTGGCTATTGCCGAAATGCCAGACGGCAAGGAGCGCACAAACAGGCTTATATCGGCCCTTCGCAATAACCGGGTAAGCCCCGACGTGCAAATAACAAACCAGCAAGCGGGGATATTCCTGAACTTTTTAGCTAAGAATGCAGAGAGGTTTAAGGATGTTGAGCTGATGCCGGAGATATCCGACAACGGGGACGGAACCTTTAATATTGTTGAGAGAGACCCGGTAAGTGGAGCTGAAAAAGTAACCACAGTAACAGACGAAATCGCAGGGACGTTCATGTCTCAAGCGTTGCAGTCAAATCCGGGATTTATCAGGGCATTAAATATTTTCGCCCAAGAAGAGATAGAGTCAGGGGTGGGCAAGGAGACGAAGATAAAGAGCTATACTCCTGACGAACTCCGAGCAAAAATCCAATCCACAGAAGACAACAATGCAACTATAGCACGACTTAGGGCTTTGGCTGTAATTAACCAAGACCCGGAATTGTTGCAGAGTTTTCGTGATGGGAAAGTAAGTATTGAAGATGTAGCAAATGAGCTGGAAATTGTATCTGCATATAGAGATGGCACGATTGCTGTTGCGAGGGGTGAAGCGAATCCTCTCAATATTCTGGAAGAAATAATTCACGCCCGTGCAATATCCGATTTGGAGAGCGGCGTTATTTCTCGAAGCGTCATTGAAACACAGGTAAGGAATTACTTGGAGTTCTTGGGACGTAGTGCGGAAGAGATAGGGGATTTGAGCAATGACGTTGTGTTGCAGGAACATTTGGCGAATATGGGGAAGGCTTTGGCAACAACGCCGGAACTGTTTTCCGCAATGCCCGGCAATGTTCAAACAATCCTTGAGTGGCAGAAGGACGCTATAGCGGAAGTTGGGAATGTCTTTGCGGAAGGCGCTCTGATAAAAGAGGCCATTGAGCAGGGCATTGTCTCTCCCGATTTTGTCAAGTGGTCTAAATCTTTGGCGACTATGGCCGAACGTCGTGACGGTCAGGATATGGCAGAGCTTGTCAATGGTGCGACCGGAGAAAGCATTTTGCCAATGGGCCAGAGCCTTCCTTCCGTGAGGAGGCGTGGAACCATTGATGTAACTCCTTCTGTAAGAACAATTAATGAAGCCATATTAAACATAGTCAATGGCGCGTCGGAAAGGTCTATAGGCCAGCTCCACAAATTGCAGAGGAGCATGATAAAGCTTTCGGAAAGGTTTTCTCAAGGGAAGCTGACCGAACGAGGACAACAGAAAGCGTTACTGAATTCTGTTCTCTCTATCGCTAATGCAATGGCTTCTGGTAGCCGGAAGTTTATCTCCAACCAGCTTGCCGAAAGGCTTGCGAATCCCAAGAGCAACGAAGCGTTTAATGCGGACATGAAGACTGCATTGGATGCCACAGTAGCGGCCTTGAACGAAAGAGCGGAGGCGGCGAGCCGGAAGCAGTTGGAGCGCATTATTCAGGACGAGATAAACAGGAGGGTTGAGCAAGCGGACGCTAAAGCCAAGAAGGATTTCAACAGGGAAATGAAATTCCTCCGGGGTTTAATCTCCAAGGAAATAAGGAAAGACATCAAGGAGGAAAGAGCGGAGGCGGCGGCAGAGAAGAAGCTTGCCAGTAAAAGCATACAGAGCTTGCGAAGGCTTGCCGAGAATGCTTTTAAGGACACCAAGGGGCGCTCCCGTTCTTTGGACGCACAAGCCAGAGAGGAAACTATGGATGCCCTTGAGGTTATGGCTATGTCTCCTTCCGAAGTTGCAACCCAGCTTGAAGTCTTGGATAGCACCATAGATGAGCTTCAAAACCAGCCTGCCACAGAAGAACTTGCTCTGGAACTGGAAAATCTGGAAAACCAAAAGAATCTCCTTGAGGTGTTTGGTAGTGCATTGTATCGGGAGAAGATGCCTAACGGAAGGTATAAGTATGCTCTCAATGCACAGCAACTTGCGGAAGCAGTTAAGACATTGAAGGAGCTACAGCGTGAAGGGCGACTCCGCAGGAAAAAGGTTAATGAACGTATTGAGCGCTTCTATAATGACTTTAACGCTAAAATCAATGAGCGAGTAGGAGGAGAGAAGAATCGTGATGCCCTTAGAAAAGCCGTAATGGAAAGGGACCAACGGGGGACGGGCTTTTTGGATAGAATCTTCACGCAATTCATGAGCCTTCAACAACTCCTCGAAGTGATGTCTTCCATGAAATCCTTTAAGGACATAGGGACATTCTTGCAGAACAACGTCCAATTCGCAGAGCAACAGCGAGGGGTAGAAAAAGAAAAGGCTACGTCCAATGCGATTCGCATCATGCGTGGAATGATGGAGATTGCAGGGCAGAACTCTCCAAGGTATTTTGATGAGCTTTCTACAAAAACTATTCCCTTTATGGGGCATGAGCTAACCAAGTATGGCCTTGTCAAAGTCTATCAGACATTGAGAGAGAAGGATGGCTTGGATGTGTTGAGAGAAAACCTTGGAGACAAGGGAATGGATTTCGGCAACTATCGTAAGTACCAACAGGAGTTGGAGGGCTTAAACAAGAGCCTTGATGATGGTGCCATTACTTCCGAAGAGTTTGAATCCAAGTTGGAAACCATTGAAGAAGAATACCTTGCGAGGAAGGAAAAAGATATTGCCAAGCTGTTGGAATTGCTGGGGCCGGATGGGCTTTACCTTGCTGACGAATTACAGAACCTGTATCGGGAAAAGGGCGAGAAGCTACGGGCGTTCATGGCAGAGAACTATGGCCAGACGGTTATCCTTGATGACTACTATACGCCCCGCAATATTGCCGCCTATAATACAATGCAAGAAGGGGATATGGATGCTTACAGTAAGGGACACGTCACAAGGACGGGCTTGCCCTCTTACGCAAAGCACCGGAACACTCCCTCTTCGGCGGCGCTCTCTCTGGAAATAAACCCTCTTGGGGAATATCTTCGTTATAGCTCTATCATGGAGGGGTGGATGACAGCTTCGGAACTGGTCAACTTCAACAACCGGGTATGGGCTAATCCCACAACGAATGCACAGTTGCAGAAATTATTAGGCCCAGCCAATTTCGAGGCGGCAAACAAAGCCCTGTATTACTTCATCAACGAGGGGCGTGTGTATGCCCAAAAGAGCGTGTTGGCAGAGGTAATGGGGAAAGTGTTCCAAGTATTGGCTAAGACAAGGATTGCTTTCTCCTTGGCTTCTCTGGTGCGCTCTGGGGCGGCTTTGTTCAACCCTATCGTTGGTAGCAACTTCTCCATGATGGAAATTATCAAAGGCGTGGCAGAGGTGACAAGCGGGAACTATAAAGGTTTTACCCTTGAAGAGCTTCGTGACTTGGAGGCAATGAAGGAACGTAAGTACCGTGGATGGGAAGACCGTGTGCTTGCCGATAAGGCATTAAGCATTCCCCTGAAAAAACAAGCGCAATGGGGATATTGGCAGGAAGCGGGCATGAGCGGCCTTATGGCTTTTGACTGGTGGAGCATATCTTTTGCGAATCAGCTGACCTCCCACATGCTTGCTAATCGAGGTTTGTCGCATGAACAGATAAGATGGGAGCTTAACAAAAACATCTACCAGACGGCACAGCCTTTATCTACCTCCGCTAAGGCTATCCACTTGATAGGTGGAAGCTCATTTGAGCAAGCCCAGTTCCTTTTCTTGTCCGACGTAATGAACAAGTTCGGCCTAGTGATGATGCAAGGCAAAAAGGATGTTCCTTTCTGGGAGGCTTTTCAGGGAGCCTTTCGTGTTTATACTATTGCCGCTCTTGCTAATGGTCTCTTCAACGGCTTGGCTACAGGTTTGTTTGGCGACAAAGACAAAGAGGATGACTTCATGAGCAACCTCTTATTGACTGCGGCATTGAGTCCGATTGTCTCTGTTCCTATGTTCGGCGGGTTTGCAGAGTGGTGCGCTTCCCTTATTAGCGGTGGTAAGCAATTCAGTCTGGGACGAGCCGATATGGCTGATTTATCCAAATCAATTCAAGGCTTAGTCAGAAGTATTGTGAAGACGTATGAGACTGTATCGGAAAAATGGGACAAGGAAGGTGCTTTGACTACCAATGATTACATTGATATGGTTTCCTATGTAGGCAAAAATATTGGGAGTGTCGCATCGGCTACCACAATATTTGGTACTTCTGGGCAGAGTATGACCAAAGCTCTAGAGATGGTAGGTGCATTATCAAATGCCCTTTCACAAGCTAAGACGACCACACAGAAATTCCTTCCAGAGTCAGTAAATCCCCTCTACACCGAAAAAGAAGCTATGAAGGAGAGGGCTAGGCAGATAAGAAGGGAGAAGAAGAAGGCCAAGCAGGAAAACGGCGAAAGGTCAGCAACCTACAGAAAACTTTCACGAGAATTAAGGCAAATAAACAAACAGTTGAAGATAAGGGGCTGGGAAGACTAGTCCCCACCCTCAACCTAACCAATACTAACAATGGCAACGAAAAAAAAGGTAAAAGCAGTAGAGCCGGAAGTGGTTTCCTCTGTTGAGCCAGAGGTGGCGGCAGTCCCCATGACAATGGCGGCGGCCACACCTCGCTCCCGCGGACAGTCGACCAACGGTTTTGCTAAGGTAGAACAGGGGAAATCCTATGTTCTATCCGTCAATGCCCCTAATGGTTCGGGAGAAGTCGAACTATTGGCGGCAGATAGTGATACACAAAGCGAACCTGACATGTTTTCTCTTCTTTACACGAAAGTGGAGAACTCTATGCAGATTCCCTTTGTGGCTGTTTCTTCTTGGGTATATGTGCAAGCAGGTAATAGTAGCATTAACTGGCTTGTAACACCGGCAAATTTTAGTCTCGCCGTTCCCGGTGTGTCGTCCGGTGGCGGCGAAAGCTTTGACCCAGCTTCTGACTACAACATTTCAGGGAAATGGAAGTTTACACAGCCCCTTAAAATTGCAGAAGCAACGGTAGCGACAGAGGCTGTAACTCTAGGGTATGTTAATGCACGATTCCAGCAGACTGTTGACATAATTTCAACACAAACCATAGGCGGCACTAAGACCTTCTCTGCGTCTCCTGTAGTTCCAATTCCTACTGTGCAAAACCAAGCGGCTAACAAAAACTACGTTGACGCTAATATTATCCAAGTGAAGAGCCTGTTGGAAACAACTATGCGCTATACGGAAATGACGAAAGCGGAGTATAACGCTCTTAGCGAAAAAGCAAACAACTGTATTTACTATCTAACCGACAAATCTATGTGGGCTATCGGTGACAAAGGGCTTGTCACGTCTGATATGCCCGCTTAGTTGGTGGGGGGGGTGAATAACTCTCTCTCCACCAGTTACTTACAGAAACAAATGAAGATTTGGGCTAAGTGTCCATACCCAACAACGAAGAAGAAGAATCAATGTACATTAGAACTATTCCTTTAGTAGCGGAATCTGGTTATGCTACCAACGACGCTGTACTTCCGGCAGAAGCACCTTCTGGGGTTTATGAAGTTTTAATCCCTAATTTCGGCGTCCAAAGTACCTATACTATTGTAGCATACAACCAAGGCTCCGGCAATAATCGTCCAGACATTATTAAAACTTTGGAAGACTGTAATCAACCTCTGATATATAACGGAGACTACTCTGATTTTTCAGGGTGGAGTTATGAAAACGAAACTGGCGGTTCGACTATAGCTATTCCAGTTGGAGCTAATGTTGTTCGTTTGAGTTGTTACTTTCAGCACGTTATTGGCGAAGCAACTTCCTTGATTAAGGTATCTTGCAATAATGGCTTCACTCAAGGAAACACTATCGGTTCTATTGTGGTTCGTCAATTAGCATAACTACTATGATTTTAAGAGCAGTTTTTCCAGAAGTCGGAGAATACGACAAAGCCACTCTTTCCCCTCTGCAACCGGATGATTGGAGAGAGCTTTCACCGGAAGACCTCCCAGAACATCTCCAAGAGGTTTGGACTAAACTCAAGGACGAAATGGCTTCATTAAAAGAGGGATGGATTGTCAACGAGTTTGAAGTCTTCCCTTCTCTAGAGAAACCAGACAAGGAGATTGAGATAAAAGTCACGGCCAGAAACAAAATAAACAATCTTCCTCAACCTCATGTTCCTATGAAAATTTTTACTTTTAACGAGATTCCTACTCTTAAAAGAGAAGATAAAGAGGTTATTGAGTTTTTGAGATGGTTTAAAGAAACAAAGCCAGAATAAAGCTTGACCGATAGAGCAAGCTAAGCTATCATCCACCTGTATTCATCAAGCGGTTGATGATATTGCGTTAGTATCATATCATCCGAGGGCGCAGGGTTTTTCTCATGTTTTACCTGCGCCCTCGGTTTTTTTGTGCCAGTTGAGGTGGGCCTAAAAAAATAACCCTTGTATGACACAATTATAAACCCCTTATAATAAGGGCATTGTAATAAATCTCCAAGCAATCCTCGCCTTTTTTATGTCAAACTTTAGGCTTGATTTTTTGAGGGGTGCTTCGTTAAAATCTTGTTCAAGGAACAGGGCGGTTAAGTTGATTGTCTTCCTTTGGCCGCTCCAAGGCTCAATCTCCCTCGTGGTTAGCAACAACCAAGTGTTTAGCAAATAACTTGGTTCTCTACAAGAAAAGAGTTCGGATATGGCAAGCATATCCTTCATGATTTTTCAAAAGTTTTGATTTACGCCTATCGGCTATGGAGCCAAACAAAGTTGTGGGCTTGGTTAGAGAAACAAAGGGATTAGAAAATAAATGGTTTTAAAACAGTTCTAATTTGGAACACGTTGGTTAGATAAAGTATGTAAGAATAAACCATTTAATATTTAATTATCAGTTTTATTCCTTCGTTCGACTAACAGGTTGCATAGAGCGGCTAACAAGAGAGCCAAGTTCGAAGGTGTTGGCGAAACGATAACATAGACCACTTCGAAGTTATTAACTACCGTCTCCAACCACAAAGGACGTTACACCGTATATACGCGCGCGCGAATTTATAAGAGAGGGAGACAAAAACTTTTCTCCCTTCTGTATGACATTTTCAAAAAAAAAAAACATTGATTGCTCTATCGTTGCTTATTAGTATTGCTACATCGTTCAGGAAATACACCATGTAGCTCCTAACGAAAAACAACCAATAACCAAAACTAATAAATAGTATGGAACGAAAAAAAATAAACGGAGAGGAATTTCCGAAAAGCCTATTGAGAGGACTTATTGCCATGTTTGACGATAATCCTGTTAGGAGCGCCATGTTTATGGCTGATTTTGAAGACTTGTATAAGGAGGGTGTTGATTTAAATCCTGATTGCAATGTCTGGTATAGAGTCAGTCCTGACGTTATCGACTTAGTTGACGAATTGGATATTTCCGAAGAGGATGAAACAACCATTAAGAAGAAAATCTCCAATCTTATCGGAGCGCCTGTTTTCCATGTTGGTGAAAACGCTAAGACTGATGTGCTTGTTGTGGCTGGTCTAGTCGAAGGCAAAATTATTGGCTTTGATAAAAAGTATTTCTATAAGATTAAATCCAAGCCTTACATGAAGAAGCTGAAAAAGGCGCTCTTCGTTTCCGCTTCTTGGGAAGAATTTATCAAACCTCTTATTTATACCATCAGAGGATTTGGGCTTGATAAGTGCGCTAGCTTCCCTAGTATTGAGGCGAAGCGTTCCGATGAAGAAGAAGATTAACCTTGCAGTCTTGAATAACTTTTTAACGTTCCTGAACAATGTTCATGAGCTAACCGAGCGAGGTTGGGTTCATGAGGCAACAGGGACAATGTATAAAAAGTGTTCAAAGCTTTTCGACACATTCAAAGAGTCCTATTCAGGCAATTCCCTAAGCCCCGATAAAGACATCGTTATGGAGGAGGTTTCCTTAACAGAGACACCTAGTGATGACGAAGTACTTGAGGTGCTTAGGGAAGAATGTGACGAGATTTGCGAATATCTTTACGAGGTAGCCGGACAAGAATCATTTTTAGTTTCACAAGTAGATGAAATTAAAACTGTTTTGAGTCAGCAACTATTTGTTGCTAGGAAGGTGTAGCAAAACCCTGCCATATGAGTTTATGAGCTAGGGTAAAAATCAATCCAAATCAAACAACTAATCATATAAAAGTAGGAAGTGTGGTATATACCGTAGGTCAACCTTCCCGGCTCCCTCGTAAGACCTCCGCACTACGGGCGTAAAATGCGTTAGTAGTGCGGAGTTTTTGTTTGTATAGGAAAACAATGAATGTTATTTGTCCATGTATGAAGACAACTTACACGTTCGAAGCGCTAGTAGAGGCTGTTGCTGTTCAGGCTGGGTTAGATACTAGTGTTCCCGAAGACCACACCAAGGCGTGTGAGCTTGCCACATGGATGCTTGACGAAGGATATTCTTCTATCGTCCTGACTCATGCGGCAGAGTTTGCAGAGGAAAAGGGTGTTCCTGCCAAATGGATTGCCCTTGTCAGCGCCATCATTGGTGCTGTTATTGCCTTTTTCTGCACTACTGGTTGTGCCAACACATCGTTTACTTTGTCTGGTGAACAGGGTGGGCAGATTAGCTATAGCGTTGACGAAAACGGGAACCTCATTATCTCCGGCAAGCCTCCTGTCGTTCAAAAAATTAAGAAGTGACGTTAATGCCGACAACAAAAATTGCTTCTCTTCTTCAAGTTGTTAAGGATTATAAGGAGATTGTAATCCTGTTCGCTCCTTTGGTGTGTTGCTTCTTTCTGTATCAGGACAACGTAAAAATGCGGCAGGACATGCTAAAGTTGCAACAAGACCAAGCTCATGCGACATTGAAGATTTCAGAAGCAATGGCTCAACAGGTAGAGCTTATTCGGCGCATTGATTATACTGTTACCTCTCTTCAAAACAAATGAATGTCATTATCGCTATCGACAAGCAAGATAAAGTTCTAACTAATATCGCATCAAACCTAGTAGAACTTCTGGATAAAGAGCTTCTAAATCCATCTCTGGACATAGTTCCTCTCACAAGGGATGTGAACCTGTTTATGTCTAACAGGTGGGACAATATGAAGGTTGATTTTATCTTGCGGTTGCGGACATCATACGTCACTTCTAATCGCAGTACCTATCAGAAAATCGTCTCTTCAAATACTCAAGGGCCTTTTGGTTTCAGGCTTCTTCATACGTCGCATTCGTTGTTGGAAAAAGAGGGGTGGGGACAATACGGATTCAACCCCTGCACAGAGTTTAAGGGCCTCCCCGGCTGGATTGATTTCATGGATATTGAGCTTGCCAATATGGGCGACCCCAAAGATATTGCCGCTATCGGCGACGGAAAGGTTTTTGCTCAAAGCGCCGCTCAATGGATGAACAAGGCCGCAAACTGGTTACGGATTGGCAGGAAGAAAAAATAACTGTCAGCCAAAAAAGAAATCATCTATTTTCTCCAACTCCATTTTAGACAAGGGAGCCTGTTTGTGGTAAGCGGAAATCCCCGCCCGTCTTGTCCTTCGGGGGTTTATCAGGTTAAGAGGAATACATCTCTTGGTTTTAAAGTCTTTTCTATATAGCTCTGCCCGGCGTTGAAAGTGTTTGCTGGCCGCTAAACAAAAGTCCATAGCCTTGATTTTATTCCCCCTCAAAGTGTCCTTGATGAACATGTTAGGCGTATAATGGTATCTCTTGAGGAGCTTCCTTAGTCTCACTCCTTTAGCATAACCTCCGAGAACGTTATAAAACTGTTTATCGGTAAGCTTGTTTATGTATAGCATGCCTATTATGCCAGCTGGAATTTTTTAGACGCCTCACGCTGGAACTCTGTGTAAGTTTCAGGGTAGCATAAACAATGGCCTAAACGAGAGAGGACATATGCATCCGCTTCGTTGTTGTTGGATGTATCTACATCCCAGCGTTTGTAAACATTGGTCATCACCAGCCCTTTCTCTGCCACACCTTTCCCTGTTGCGAATTTTTTCAGGGTAGTCGGTGGGTAAACCAGAATATTGGACAACCCTGCATCAAACAGGTTTTGTTTCACAACGCCGCCAAGTTCTCCTAGGTGGACGATTTTCCCAAACTGCGAGAAGGCATAATTCTCTATACACACCAGAACCTCGCTAGCGGGCCTGTATGCCAATATTTGTTCTGCGGCGAGCTTTATATGGTTAGCGAACTCGGAGAGCCGTCTAGGCCCCTTGTGGGGGCTGGTGAGGGTATATCTGTAGCCGTCCAGCTTGATGTCTTGGTAAAGGACGGAAAGCCCTGTTGCTGTCAGGGATAAATCCAGCCCAACCCAACAACTGAAATCTCTAAAAACGTTGGCGATTACTTTGTCTTTTTCCATGATTTTTTCTCTGATACTGGGAATCTGAAATCGACAAGCTCAAATCGGGAGTCCTTTTGAGTCATCACTATCCCCCCATTGCGGCTTCTTTTCAACACCACAACACCGAACACAGAGTTTTGTTCAAATTCTGTATCTGGATTTTTCTGAATTTCGCAAATGGCTTCCGCAGTTGTATGCAAAACCTCTGCTTCTGGCTCTTTTTTCCTAGGAGGTCGCCCCCTTTTAGTTGTCTTTTCCATGTTCTAGTTCTTGTTTTGCCAATCTATACGCCTCACGCCCGTCTAGTCCGGGTGTTCTCATTTGGATTCCTACTGCTTTTTCAAGGCGGTTGAGGACAATCTTACCTTTTTCGTCTATGATAGCAAGAGGGTCTTTGTAGCCGCTAACGATAAGTATTCTCATGCAAAGGATGATAACGTCTGCACATTCAAACGCCATTTCCTTCTTGTTTTTGGCCGAAAGAAGTTCTTCTACCTCTTCCTTGAGATGTTTTTTGAGCTGTGGGACAGTCTCTTTAACACCTAAAAATTTACTGAAAACATTACATATTTGTTTGGCTATATTGTACACTCTAACCTTCCTTTCATATTGAAACAAATCCATGCTACGCATTATCTCCTTTCGTATTGCCAACTGGAAAGCTCTTCCTTGGCTTCACTTGCCTTTTTGTAGGCTTCCTCGGTTCCATAAATTTCAGAGGAAAAGAAGCAAGCAGTTATGTCTTCATCGTCTATAGATGTAGAGTAAACTTCATATCCTTCAACAACATCGTTCTCGACATTTTCAGTCCTGTATTTTGCTCGTATTTTATAAAACGAATTTTTCATAATATTTTTTTTCTTTAGAATTTCTTTTGCTCTATCTATGGCTTCGGAGAGAGACGGATAGAGGTCTAGCTCATCTTCTACTCTCCAAATATTTCGAAAATCGAGTGATGTCCACCTATTGATTTTATTTGCATACTTTAAATCTTTTTTTACAGTTACCTTGTGGTGATGATTTGTGCAACCAATAAGCAACACACCATCTTCTACCAGGTCCATAGTGTATTTCATAGTTTTTACTCGAAATCACCTTTCATCCAATAGTCAGGAAGATTATTGAAGGCTTTATTATCGGGATTACGCTTGCACCTAGTACACGAATTGGAGCGCAACCTTAACCACAAATGGGTACAGTTTTGGCAATGTTTTTTAGGTGTTTTGTTTGTAATATTCCTGCATATGCGGCGCAAATTCCAAGCGTCTTTTACGATGCGGTAATGACGTTCCCTAATAATGGCGGCTTTTGTAATACGATATTGAATGCTCTTGGAGCTATACCAAATACTCACCAACCTTTTTCGGGAGGAATTCATCCTCTCAAGAGCTTTCCCGTATTCCTTAAAATATTTTAGTGCTTCGTTCATTTTCTTTTCACTTTGTATATGATGTATTGGATAAGAATGATAAATGACAACACAATCAAGAGCGAGACAATTAGAATGTCTAATAAATTAACAATTATCATAGATTTTCACCCTTTTCTTGTTCGTCGTCGCTACATTCTAAATAAACTCTCATAGCCTCTAGGTAGCCTTTATACTTACCCGCAAGATAGAGGTAAAAACCAAAGGCAAAAAATGATGCAAAGAATAACAAAAGATCGGCAATATCAAATATACTCATTTTTTTACTATCCTTTCTTTCTGTTTTTTTTCGACGATATAGCTTCCAAAGATTTTATTGAATTGTTCGTTCGATGCTTTTCTAGACTGCTTCCCGTTCACAATGTTTTGGTGTTTGTGAAAAGCCTCTTCCAGCTTAGAGACTGAAACACTAACGGCTTCCATCATGTCCCCTAGAGGAATGACTTGCTGAACCCTAGATAACCCTTCGTTTTTAAAGCTACGAACCGTATTTCCTTCTTTTAAACCAAGGCCGTCAATCTCTTCGCCATTTTTCAGCAACTCATAACATGATTCTTCTATCTCTTTGGCCACCTTCGAGGCCAATTTAGCTGTAAAATATAGCTTAGAGCGTTCTTCTGGATTCATTTGTTTCAGCTTAGAAGAAAAAGCTGTAGCGGGAGTAGTGATTGTCTGCACCACCTCTAATGGCTTCTTGCATTCAGCAAAACCCTTGCAGTACCTGCAATAGTTGTTAGCTTGAGGAGGAAGGCTCTTTCTTGTGCGTTCGCATATCTCAATGACTTCTTTTTCTGCCTCTTTGATGTCCTCTTCGCTGTACCTCACAATGACAGGATAAGATGTCACCAGAGGTTGAACAATGGCACAAGAGACTGATTTTATTTTGCAGTCCTGATAATTCCTTTCGATGTGTTGCTTGCAACATAGGGCCAACCCTCTAAGCTGGTGGTTTATTTGTGTGGACTCCGGCTCTAAAGGCCCTGTCTTATAGTCGATAATCAATAAATGGAATCCCTCTTCGTCAGACTTGCCTAAAACTAAGTCGGGTTTCCCAGAAAAGATTGCATTGTCCCCCTCGAAAAAGAAACATCTTTCCTCCTTCATTAATTCCTCGAACTTGTCTTCTCCCGCCCAAATCGACGAAACTTCTGTCACGATTCTTTTGCATGCAAGCATGAGTTTCGTCTCTTCTTCGGTGAGTAGTATGTTCTGGTATGCAAGGTATTGATGAATCCTGTTGCCTCTTTCAGCCATTTCAGAGGTTGTCTCTACTCCTTCAACGTCATATCTCAATGAGTGTGGACATAACGCCAGCCGTGCTAAGCTGGAACATGAAGGCAATCCTTGTCTTTCCGTATCTTTTGTTTTCATTATTGTTCGTGTGTGGTTAAAATATAAAGTATAGAATAATTGTCCAAAGGCCCGCTGAAATAAAGGCCCCTAACATAATACCCTCTGCTTCGGTATATTTGTATTTTTCAACAAATTCTTGTATCATCATCATCATCATGTACTTTTCTTTCATACTCTATCATGGCTCTATCGATACTTTTTTTACAGCTCTGACATATACCTTCAAAAAAATCGGGTTGTTCATCCATTCCTTTACGCGGTCGCATTAGTGGGATAGAGTAGTCTTCTTCCTCTAAAACCATACCGCAGAGCATGCATTTAATTTTTGTCATTGTTTTCTTTCTTTTTGAATATTGGCGCTTCTGACGACTTGTCTTCTTCGTTGGAGAAAGCTTCGTCTTTACTTATAGCCCCGGTTTTAATGGCGTTGAAGAGACCAATAAGCATTACGATTTCAGATTCCTTACTAGTCTCAATTTTGTGTTTAAGGTAAGCCTCAAGCATTTCTTTGGAGACTCCGATTTTAGAAAAGGCTATTACACATCCATTTATTCTTTCAGCAATGGGTGTATCTGTGGCTCTTAGCGTGTTTTGGCAAGCCTCTGCCGCCTCTTGCCTAATGAAGTCCGGCAATACCGCCCAAATGCACGCCCTGATGCGTCTAGAGGCCATATTAGCGCAAAGTTCATAAATGTCTCTATCAGACGTAAGAGGATATCCACCGTCTTTTGTGTCCCTGTGGTGCGGAACAGAAAAGGCTATCTCCCTTCTTATGTTGTTTTCTTTGTCCCAACAGAAAGCTATACAGTCGGAGCAAACCCTTCCTTTTTCATCTACATGTTCACCTATCTTTCTCCACCCAGCTTCTGCGTTCCCATAAGCGGTAAGGCACGCATTTGCTAAATGGATTGTCTCTCCTGAAATACTAGAGCCTCCCCTTTTGTATTCGAAGAATGCGGTGTTAGCTAAATGACGGAACGAGCAAAGCTGTCTAATTTTGGAGGAAACCTCCATCATGTTTCTCGGCATCTGCTTTGCTATATATATAGAAGCAAGCGCCTCTAGCGATTCTTTGTTGGAAAGCACGTTAGCAAGCGGATTTCCAGCAAGAGGTGCTATCATGGATAAGCCTTCTGCCGGGACTGTGGTCAATGGTTCTGGGTTGTCTGACATGCCCTCATTGTATCTTTTCTCTCACACATGGCAATCTTTTTTTATTTTTTTTCTTGTGCATGTCAAAACATGTGGTACAAAAACGACATGACGAAAGCACTACCAACAGAACAATTAGAAGCATTCTCCAAGTTCGCCAATACTAACGAAGCCCTTTGCAAGCTCATGATGCAACGTGTGGGGTTCAACATCACTCCAATGGTGTGGAATAAGGCTAAATGGATGCCTACACAACTTTCCGTAAAGAAGCTCACGAACCTTCGAGCTTTTTATCCAGAAGCATTTGGTTTAGAGGGTGAACCTAATAAAGATTTTTTGAAATCTCTTTATTACCTCCACATTTCAAATAGAACCTTCTCTGGGGAAATTACGCCACTAATTGAGGACAAGGATTTTATTACCCATATGCCCTATGCTAACTTTGTTTTGCCCATTGACGATTTCACAAAAAATGCCCTTTCCAAATTCATGTAAAATCAGGATATGAATCACCATTCCCATGACTATCCCTTAGAAGAAATGGAACGTATTTCTGAACCGAAACTAGCAAGAGACGTCCTGAATTTAGAAGAAGTATTGAAAGGATTAGCCAAAATACCGCAAACAACAGAACAGGAAGCGGAAGAATGGCGGCGAAAAGAAAAAGAAAAAGAACGCATAGCATCATGGAAAAAACGATTGAGGCAATCCGGCGTGCCTCAAGGGTTTTATGATGCTTGCGTGAATGGAAAGATCGACAAGAGCCTAATACTTCCAAGCCTGAAAAACTTAAATAGCGGGTGCTTATTTGTCTGCACCCCGGAAAAAGGTAAAACCTTTTCCACTTGCGCTTTGATATCGCAGGAATTATGGAATGGAAGGTCAGCTTTTTACATGAAAGCCCCCGAACTGGAAAGAGAAATGGCCAGCTATAAAAAGGATATGCGCCTGATAAATAGAGCGCAATCAACCCCGCTCTTAGTGCTGGACGATTTTGAGGGAGTGCGGATGAGTGTGAATTCATCCTCCGATTTTATCGCCTTGCTAAAAAAAAGAAATGATTCTAATTTTTTGACAATTTTGAATTCAAAAAAACGAACCTTTTTCCTCGAACAGATAGAAGAGGAAGTAAGTTAGCGTCCCCTTAACTACCAGAAAACAAAAGTGTAATAAAAAACCCCTGTAGCCTAAATAAAGACTACAGGGGTTGAATTTGGTGTATTTTTATGACAAACTATTGAACTCTTTTTTCGGGTATTAGTTTGCTATTAAATGAGTAGTATTTTTTTGAGTAATTGTAGGTCTTGGAGTATTTAGAATATCCGGCTTTGTGGTCATAGTAAATCTCATCACCATAAAAAGAGCAGTAACTATATTCTTTTTTTTGATAAGAGTCGTTCGAAAAATAAGCAAATTTGTTTTTATCCGGTCTTTCGAAATTGCCATAAAACAACATCTTTCCTTTTTTCCAAAAAACAAATTTACTTGAACCTATAACAGAATTGACCATATCATCAATGCCTTCATTTGTTTCCTCGATATCTGTTTTTCCAAATGCGGGCAAAAACAGATATCGGAAGAACGTTTCACTGTCTGTGAGGTCTCCTTTATTTTTTAGTGACAGAATACCATTGTGGCAAAAATACCAATTATCGCCGTTCCACCCATGAACATTTTTTTCTGAAATAGATCCATGAGTTTTGATGCGAGCGTGAAGAAGGACTATGTAATCATTAGGGATTTTTTCCCATGTGGCTACAACCTCCTTTTTCAGAAGAGTTCTAACTAGAAATTCCGGTTTGTTGTCTTCATCCCCTCTCTTAAATCCTATCAGAAAAAATCCGTCCGGATTATTTGTTAAGCAATTTTGAAAACGTTGATTGCCGATATCTTTCTTGATTCCGTAAGCAATGATACACATATTTTTTGTTTGTTTATTGTTTGTTTGTTGCGTTTTTTGTGATGATGTTTTTGATTCCCTCCATGAGAAAATGAGCTTTATTCTCTTCTTCTGATGTTTCGTAAAAGATTTTTACGAAAGTATATTGTTGATATGTGGGATAGGTCATTTTGACTCCGTTTCTAATTAGGTAGTTGATTGTTTCTAACCTTATTTTGTGAAATAGATCTTGAGATAGCGGCCTATTAAAAACATTTGAGAATTCTAGGTTGAGGCTACCTATCAAACTAGAAATAGAGCATTCTAGCTTTATTTGTTGTCGCAACAAAGAGAATTTCTCTTTCTTTTGCTCTTTCTTTTGCTCTTTCATTTGCTCTTTCATTTGCTCTTTCTTTTGCTCTTTCATTTGCTCTTTCATTTGCTCTTTCTTTTGCTCTTTCTTTTGCTCTTTC
>ENA-ORNG01000346-ORNG01000346.1-human-gut-metagenome-genome-assembly--contig:-NODE-346-length-42458-cov-19.661675_pt1 | contig 42458 bp, 39 predicted proteins | sample MGYA00242113_ERZ509018 | MGnify/ENA primary metagenome ERZ509018 (study PRJEB26280, sample SAMEA2338711) | human gut metagenome | biome: human gut; feature: human-associated habitat; material: faeces... | reverse complement strand
GGCATGCTACCGCAATGGGTCAAATAAGAATGTCCTTGACTTGGGGTGCACTTTAGATTTAAACTGTACCCAAGAAAATGGATACATTGGATTTGTAAACTGTACCCAAAAATGGACACGGGGATCAGGAAGAGCTTGACAAATTGGACGTTTTCCGGTGTCTCCATCACAGCTTCATCTCCATGAATTGCCCCATTTTCTCTGCCGCTTCCTCCTGCATTTTCCGTGTCACGTGAGTGTAGGTATCCAGCGTGAAGCCGGATGAATAGTGGCCCAGCATCCCGGAGAGTGTCTTGATGTCCACGCCATTCTGGAGCGCCAAGGTGGCAAATGTATGCCGCAAATCATGAAAGCGGCAGTCTTCCAGTCCGGCGTCCTTGAGGAGCCTCTTGTGGATCCGGGCCACGGTCTCTGGGCTGTACATCGTCCCGGTGGCAGGGGAAGGAAACAGATAGGGATTGTTCGGATGCAGACTGTGTTCCTGGATCAGTAGATCCACTGCCTGCTGGGGAACGATCAGGGTGCGGATGGAATGCTGGGTCTTGGGCTTGCTCACTACCAGCTCTCCATCCAGCCGCGCGACGGATTTTGTTACTGAAATGCTTCTGTTCTGTACGTCCAGATCACTCCAAAGCAGTGCCAGCAGCTCGCCACGACGCAGGCCGGTGGTCAGCTCCAAAAAGAACAGAGGCAGCACGTTCCTCTCCGCTGCTGCCTGCAAATAGTCCCCAATCTGTTCTGCTTGTATGACTTTCATTTCCTTTCGCTCCAGTTTCGGCGGTTTGCACTCTGCGGTTGGATTTTTGGCAATCACGCCAGCTCTCACAGCCTGCTCCAACGCGGCGTGCAGAAACAAATGTACACTTCGGACGGTTTTGGGGCTGAGGCCCCGGCCCGCATGCTGCTGGGGATGTGTCCTGCCGCTGGTGCGCAGTTCCTGATAGAGCATCTGAAGACGCAGTCCGCTCAACTGGTTCAGAGGAAGCTCGCCGATCCGAGGAATCACCAGCTCTTTCATAAAATAGGTGTATTGCAGCTGGGTGCTTCTCCGAATATTTTGCTTTGCGTAAAGATCGTACCAGGTCTGGAGCCAGCGGGCTACCGTGAACGCTTGGGAATCTTCCTGGCATTGAGCCGTAATCCCGGCTTCTGGCAGTGGCGCAGGCTGCATATCTACCTGCTGTTCCTGCTGTCGCATCGCTTCCCGGAGCCGTCGCTTGCACTCCGCCTGTGTCCTGGCCAAAACGCTTTTATAGATGAGCTTACCGGTCTCTTCATTTCGGCCCGCCGTATAGCGGCCCTCCCATCTGCCGTCTGAACGCTTTCGGATACTTCCATCGCCCCGGGTTCTGCGGCCCGCCATTGTTCTCCATCTCCTCGTTTTAAATTCGTTCAGCAACCTTTTGGTCTACCCAGGCCAGCAGTCGGTCCTTGGGCACGACGATCCGGCTTCCAATCAGCATAGCAGGGAAGTTCCTGCTGTGGGCCAGTTCATAGGCTCCGGCTCTGGAAATGCTGAGGACCCTCGCCACCTGCGGGATCGTCAGCATAACCGGCAATTCCTCAAAGGATTTATAGTACTGATTTACCATGATCGTACGCCCCTTTCTCATTTTTCTTGATTTCACAAATACAACTACCACGAAATTGCACAATGGGCTTCAAGTTCATTTCGTGATCTCTGCGGCTTCTGAAATCAATGGTTTTCTGCGCCATCATGACTGAGAAGTGATATAACTTTACAGATATTGAAATGTGGCGATTTTTATAAAACGATCCCAGGCCGGGGAGATTTTTGCTCCCCGGCCTGGGGTTATGAAAAGAGTCCGCCTTTCTGGACTTGTTCTGCGCACAGTGCTAAGACATACTCTTAGGCGGACGCTTTTATTGATTTTTAGATACTCCAGCTCTATTCGACACTACTTCCCGAGCTGTCGGGCGGCATACGGACCGGCGTCTGGCGACGCCCTCCGGGACTCTCACCCCTCCGAGGATCTCTCCGAGCTGCCCCCATTGCTTGTGGCTGTGGCTGGACAGGGGTACCATTGTAGGCTGACAGGGTCATGGCGAAACAGCTTGCCAGAGCTGCTTTTGGATGGGTGGACCCGCTCGCACTCTATTGGCCGTCATTGATGCAGACCTCTGTCTGCACAAGTGGTCTTTGCGCACCCGCCGCATCGCTTTTCCCCTTCCGGGGGACTGTCAGCTGATGTTAATCCGTTGCCGGGTATTCAGTTTTAAAAGTTCACGAGAGAAAAGTCCTCTCATAAGTGGTAGGGATAAAATCACGTTTTTTTATTGAATGTTTTCAAAAAAATTCGAATTTTTTTTATGAGCTGCCCTTCTCGCCAGCTCACAGTTCCCTGGGTGAGCCCCATGGCCTTGGCGGTCTCAGCCTGGGAAAGGCAGTACTGAAATCTCAATGTGAGCAGGAGTTTATCTTTCGCCGGCAGCTGAAGGATCGCTTCGAGCAGCCCTGGATGTTCAATTGATTCGATCCATCCAAATACATCTGATTCGACGATGTGTGTTTCATAGTCCTCTCCTTCCAAATTGCAGGCAGGGAGGATGCGGTATTTATGGTTCCCCATTTTCTTTCCTTCCAACAGAGCGTCCAGGGAGACGTATCTGTCATAGTACTGCCGGTCTCGTGCCCAGTCTTTTTGAATTTCCAAAGCGATGTACCTGTTAAAGTAGTTCTCTGGCTTTTGAATTTCCTCTGCATTTCTTTTGCGTCTCGACATGGGGCCTCCTCCGTTTCTTCTGAAATTCTGGAAAATCAGAAGAAACGGAGGTCCGCGGCACCGTGCCGGCGGGAAATTTTCTTTTCCATGTGCAGTGTGCCGCATTCATTGCCCTTTCCGCTGTCAGCCAGCGGAAAAGAAAAAGCCTTACGCATAGCTGATGGCTATCCGTAAGGCTCCGAACGCGGATCTCCCGCGTTCTACAGCGGGCGGTTGGTGCGCTTGACTATTTAAAACTCATCGTGTTTTTCCCAAGGAAATCCCAATCTGCTGGCCACACTTGGGGCATTTCAGGAACATCTGCGCATGGTCCGCCTGCAGGGGGCCATAGAGATCCAGTCTCGGCAGGCTTGCACCCTCTGCAACGTCCAGCAGGCGGCCACGCAGACAGAGAGGACAGCGTATAGTTCTTCGATCGACTTTCATGTATGTACCCCCATTCTTTAGATGCGTTGTGCTCAAACTTCGGCACGCATCTCTTCTTTTATCATAAAATCCTACCTGATTTCACCTGTTTTGTAAATTTTCGATCTCCTTGTAATTTCTTTTCCATTTCTTGTCCAAGGACTTCCTCCAACGCACAAAACATCTCCTGTTATTGGAAGACTTTTCTATTTCTTGTCTTTTCCCGTTTTTCGGTATATCATAGTAGATAAGATTTAAGGCGGAGGAAGTCAGATGAACAAAATTGAACTCACTTTTCCCGTTTTTTATCACTGTGCGATCAAAGGCGCCTGCGCCTTGCAGCAATACAACTGTGTAAATGTGCTTCTCTGCGGTAAGCCAAAAGCTGATGACAGCACAAGTATTTCAGAGTCGACTGCTTCCGTATATGTAAACGGCGCCAAACCATTGCCGAAGGACTTAATTTTCGATCTTCTGCATCTGCCTTCAGACGAAATTATCCGGCGTTTAAAAGAACTCAACTTCTTTGACGTATCTGCTATCGCGGATGCCTTGGAAAGACTGCTGGAAATGGTTTCTATCAGCACCTCTGCCAAAGAGGAACTCCTTAAGGTGCGGCAAAAGCCCGGTCAGGAGTATCAATTTCTTTGTGAGGTACTCTGTAGTTCGCTCAAAAACCCGGCTGCAATTACGCGCCTCACTATGGAAGAGAAAGCCATTATCAAAGCGTGTCGAAACAATTCTCAGCATTTCGAGCAGACCTCTTTCTCAGAATCCGCGTATGGTGGACCTGTCGACAAAGGCCCTGGTCAAAATTCCAATCAGCATAACGATCCTGCTGAGGAGTCTGCATCATCAGAAACGCCTCTGGAAAATCAACTCACTGACCTTCTTTCCGTTCATAAGTGGACTGCAAAAACTCCGGAAGATTTCTCTATGATCTGGAATTTTTGTGAAGCCCAATTTTTGTTCAAAAATACACTTATCAATGTAGATCATGCGGATATAGCCTCTGTTCTTCCACAGAATGATTTTGAATTTGCAATCTTTTTGAAGCTTACCGGGGCAACAAACGAAATCGCTGATTACATAGAGCGCACAGAGCATTTTTCCGGAGCAATTTCCGCTCTGATTTTTATCGTGGGCTCAGAAGACCTGGGGATATATGAATGCGATGGAATTCTTACAGTTTTCCAGTCCAAGTGTGATCCGGATGCCAATTTGATTTTTGGAGTTGACAAGGATACTTCTTTTCCCAGCGGCCATATGTGTACATTCATCATAGCTTCTTTGCTCCGCAATATGGAAGAGCAGACAGAGGACCATGCCGATTCAGTAGAGCACCCAACTGAAAAATCCGAAGAGCAAGATACGGAAATCGACGAAAGTGATTTGTTTCCACTCAATCTTTTCAAATAATAGACCAAGGAAAGAATTCTGAGTCTTCTGTGTTTTATATGAGTTCGTTTTCTCTTCTCACCATTAGTCTAACACTTCTGGTAGTTATAACAATGGGGTAAATGGTAGATTAATCCTAGACTTTCTTGATTTGGTGATGTATTAATGACAGGGAAGTATAAATTGTCAGACAGCTGCATTGTCGATTTTTATTGATAATATCTATCATTTTTGAAAAAGATGTGGTATAATTTTTTAGCCAAACAAAGCTGAATATTGAAATTAGGTTAACCTTAGCTAAGGGGATAGTATACCTTTTTATATTGTTACCCAAAATGAATTACGGTAAAAACGCAATTCCACTTGGGTAGCATAAGGTTTTCCTTTCTATTCAGGCTTTGTTTGGCGACAATCGGGGTTGCGTTTTTCGGTGTGTGCAACTTCGGTTGCACACACTTTTTATATTTATAGGGAGGACTTAAGATGAAAAAGACTTTAGCATTGACACTTGCTTTGATTATGTTAATGTCGCTGAGCGCTTGCAGCGGTGGTGGAGATACTCAATCTCAGGCAGACAATAGTTCGAGTAGTCAGCAGGATGAAAGCGGAAGAAGTAAAGCCACGGAATTTACATTTGAGCTGGCTGCAGAAGAAGAGCGGACAGTTGAAAATCTCATCTTTGATGAGGATGTAACAATTAGCGGAGATTTTGGAGTTATCATTTTTGAGAACTGCGAATTTAACGGCGATATTATCAATACCGCAGAACAGTTTACCAGAGTAATCCTTCCTGATGGGACAACCGTAAACGGTAATTGTGTATTCAAAAACACCACCAAAGAAGCAACCATGGACTATCCTATGCCTAAATTTATCAGTTCTAATACATTGAACATTGTATGTGAGGACTGCATTGGTTCAGGTGTCTTGGAGAGCACGGAAAATGACATGATATTCAACGGAGAAACATACTCCATGGCTGATGTGGAATTCTTTTACGATGCTGATACAAATGAGATTGTTCCTTATGAGGGACAGGATGCGTCTGTACTCTTTGTCGGTCAATGGTGGGAAAATGGAGAAAAGGTATTGCAAATGTTTTGTGAGTGATTAGGAAATCATATCATAGCTACCTGCTCTATCTTGACCTGATCCTGCACAATACTTCCCCTGCTGATCTGGCGAGCCGATGCCGCGAAGCCCTGCCTCGGATCGAAGATGGAAGGTTTCTCTGCCACCCGACGGCAATCACCTGCGGCCTGCCCAGTGTCCTGCGTGGGGAGCGGGATCTCTCCGACTTCTTCCTGCCGGCGACAGCCGCTCCGGACAAGTCCGTCCGCCTCGTGGTGGACCACGCCCTGGGCCGTCACAGCGTTGGCCTGGATGATCTGCTCCAGGCGGAACATCTGCTGGAACAAGGCGAGGATATCGCTCACCTATTGCTGCAGTGGCATCCTCTTCAGCTCCGCATCCGGGATGAAGGCACTCTTCCATCCGAGTTCGTCTGCGTCGCCCTGATGGCACGCTCCCTGTGCGCGGAGGGCCAGCTGCCGGAGGCGGCGGCCTTCCTGCTCCGGTTCCGCCAGCGGGTAGAGGCGGAGGGCACGGACTGTCTGATCCCCAATGTCGACGCCATGCGGTGCCGGTTGGCCCTGATGGAGGACAGCCTATACGCCGCCAACTGGTTTGCGGCACAGCCCTCCGGCGACGGTATTTGGCTGCTGCCGGATGTGTACCGTCTCTTAACAAAGGTGCGCTGTCACATCAGGCGGGAGGAGTACCACACCGCCCTTCTGACCCTGGGCCACCTGCTGGATCGCTTTTCACTGGTCCACCGCCCGCTGGACACGATGGAGGTCTTGATCCTGACCGCAATCTGCCGCTTTCGGATGGGCGGCGGGGATTGGGCCGCCCATTTGGGCAGGGCGCTGTCCCTGGGTGAGCGGTACGGCTATGTGACGGTATTTGCCCAGGAGGGTGCCGCGCTCATGCCGCTCCTGGAGGCGTATGCGCCGGGAGACGCCGGCTCCGCCTACTGGTCGGCGGTCATCCGCTGGACCCTGGCCTATGCCAGACACTATCCCTGGTACTTACAGCCGCTCCGGTATCTGACTGCGCCGCTGACGCCTGCGGAGCGGGAGGTGCTTTCCTTGATTCTCCGCTACAAGACCAATGAGGAGATCGGGCAGCTCCTCAACATTCGCACCAGCACCGTCAAGACACACATACGGAATCTGTTCTGCAAATTAGGTGTCCACAACCGGGAGGAGGCAAGGCGCACCGCGATCCGGCTACAGCTGGACCAGTGATTCGCCAAGCGCCTGACATGCTTGGTTACGCATCCGCTATATGGAATTGAGAGTTGCTTATGTCGGGACAAAGACGCTCAAAACCTCTTTTATGATTGCTTTAATGCACCTAATCAGTCGAGAACCGCTGAAGAGCAAAATAGGCGTTGTTATGCAGAGAGGTTTCATTGGTCAAAAAATGGTGTGCTGGCAATTTTCCAGCACGTCTAATTTTTCTAGCTCCACCAAACGGCAAAAGGGCAGCCCACACTTTATTGTGTGGGCTGCCCTTGCTATCTTAACACTCCGAATTATATGCAGTCTCAAACTCTTTCGTATCCATCGCTGCGATAGTGGATAAGATTTCTTCAGACAACTCTCGGAACAAATCTCTGAGATCCTCCGTATCGCATTCCGGAGGGCCATCATCAGTGTCCCGCTCCTGTCCAAGTTCAGAGGTTTCAGGGAACCAAGTGTAGCCCTGATCGCTCAGTGCAGTGTACATACGGCTGCGGTACAGTTCTTCCATCTTATTTACATCCGTCGAGGCCGCCTCATTGTATGGATCCATATCAGGAAACATAGCCTCCCCGTACAGGGAATTTTTATCGATGATATACATGGCGCCATTACCGTAGGCACTCCTTTCATTCTCTATAAAGGCGTGATTTGAAATTACGTCCCGTTTTTCAGTCAGATCCGCAATTCCGATAATATTTCCCAGAAATCAACCAGATGAAAATCCGGCTCCTCAGCCGGAGAACCGGCGGCCTGCCCCGGAGGCAGGATCGGGTCCTGGTCACTCTGCTTTTTTGTATCTTCCATCTCTCGTATGCCTGCCCCTTCCATAAAGTCGTCCTCATTATAGCACGGGTGGAACAGAAAGACAATCATGATCTTAGTGGCTCCCTTTTCAAGATGAGTAGGAAATCTTGTTGACACCAATGAGCATATTCCCTATAATTTATACTGTAGTATTGTATATTGATGTATCTTTTACCAAAAATCAAAAGTCCCACGCCCTTCAGATTATCTTTCTTAGGTCAATGGAAATCATCTGGACGTGATTGGCCTTTCCTGTGGTATTATTACGGCAGACAAAACTTAAAGGAGATTTGCACTATGAAACGGGCGATGAAGTACTTCGGGCATTTTCTCTGCACCTTGGCGCTGATCGTTTGTTTCGCGCAGCCGGTATCCGCCGCAGACGAAACAAACTACTTTGACTGCACAGTTTTTCTCTACGGTTTTGACTCCGCAGTGGAAAACATCACCGCAAGCAGCAGTGCCATCCAGGTCAAGGCGGGGGATGGCAGTGGGGATACCTGGGTGGTAGCAAGTTATGGCGTGACCAACGGATCCACTTACTATCTGGCAACCGACCCCTATGACAACTCTGTGGGTTCGGTGGCCGAATTGATTATGGGGGACGCCGAGAGCGGCGTGGCGGTGTTTCGACTGGACAGTCCGCTTACTTCCCGCACCGCCCCAGCCCTGAGAACACTGGACGGCTTAAATGAAGGTGATGGCGCGGTGGTGGCCGGTGTGGCAGACGATTCAGACGGTATGTTCCTCTTCTCCCGGGGCGTGGTTCTCCAGAGACTGGCAGAGCAGAGCGGCTACACCCGCCTTCAGTTGGGGGACGGATCGTATCCCCTCAGCGAGCTTGACATCCTGCCCATCGGCGCGGTGATGAGCGATGTGGACGAGGTGATCGGGTTCTATCTGGACGGCTATCAGGCCCTGCCGGCGGGATATATCATGTCTGACGCAGACGGGATCGGCAGCCTGGGAAACAGCGATCCGGAACCGTCTTCTCCAGAACCCGCCGATCCGGAACCCGAAACCGGCGGCGAAGAGCCTGCCTATACCCTGGAGTCCATTCAGACCAATACCGGAACGCAGGCCCTCCTGGAGCAGGCCAGGGCGCAGCAGGGACAGGCCAGAACCCTTCAAATTGTCCTGATTGCTGTCGCAGGCATCGCGGCGGCAGGAATCATCGCCTTTGCCATTGTGCGCAGCCGTAAGAAGGCCGGTTTCCAGGCCAGCACATCCCAGACAGCGGACACTGGCGGGAATCCAGTCCCTGACTTTGGAAAGACGGAGTATGTGGGCGGAGAGGAATACGGGGAAACCCAGCCGGTCAAAGCCCAGTACCGGGTCGTTCCCCTCCCGGGGACGCCGGGAAATCCGCAGGAAATTCCCCTCCAGGGACTCACCTTCGGCAGGATTCCGGAGTGCGATGTAGTATTTCCCCCGGATACCCCCGGCGTCAGCGGAAAGCACTGTTCCCTGCGGTGGCGCGGCGGATCCCTGTTTCTCACCGATTTGGGCTCCTCCTTCGGCACTCTGCTGGAGGACGGGCGGAAACTGTCCAATGAGAGTGCGGATCTCAAACCCGGTATGCGTTTTTACTTAGGTTCCAACAAATTTGGCTTCCAGCTGGAGGAATTATGAGCCGGGGCAGAGATTGACCGGCGCCATAAGGAGGAGAGGATCATGAAAAAGAGACTGTTCGCGTTTCCCCTGACTGTGTGCATCCTGCTGTGCTGCATCCTGACTGCGCTCCCGGCCCACGCTACTGGGACAGGTGGCGAAAGTGCGGTGTCCAGCGCCCGCAACGGAGTGGTTCGGATCCTTGCCGCGCTGCCAGACGGATCTGCTAACCTGGGCTCCGGCTTTGCCGTAGGCCAGGCGGGAGAGCCCAGTGCGGTTTTTGTGACCAACAAGCATGTGGTGGAAAACAGCACTGCAGTCTACCTGCTGCTGGATGACCGGTGGAGCGAGACAGAGGACGGCAGCGCCTTAAATATGGAGTATGTTGTGCGCTGTGACGTGGTGTATGAGCCGGAAACCTATCCCGACTACGCCATCCTTCTGGCCGACCGTATCGTCACCGAGCGGGTGGCCCTGCCCCTCATGCCCGCCGCTCTGGCAGAACCCGGCGAGACCATCTACGCCATCGGTTTCCCCTCGGTCAGCGACCAGGTGACGGTTAACTATACCGCCAATGTGGATACGGTCACCGTCACCGCCGGCACCATTTCCCGCCTGGCCCACATGGCGGAGACCGACACCGATGTGATCCAGATTGACGCCAACATCAATCACGGCAACTCCGGCGGACCCCTCATCACCGAGGAGGGCTACGTCATCGGCCTGAATACATACGGCTACGGAGACAACATCAATCTGGCCGTCCAGAGCGACTATGTAATCAGCCGGCTGAACGATCTGGTGGACATTGGTACTCTGTATGAGTTTGAGTATACCCTGATCACTGACCGCACAGAGAACTCTGGTATGATGACTACGGTCCTGATCTGCGTTGGGCTCCTGGCCGTTGCGGCTATAGTGGCCGTGCTGATCCTGCGCCGGAATCGAAAGCCCGCATCCGCCGCCGGGCAGCAGAAGGACATCGGCGGCGGCAGCCGCCCGGACCGAAAGGAGGATCGAGGATCCACATTTCCCAAGACGGGAGAGGTGGACGAGATTGGGGAGACCCAACCGGCAGAGTCTCAGGAGGAACTGCGCATAGTGGGCGTGAACGGCCACTTCGCCGGACGGCGCTTTGCCCTCACGGGAACCCTCCGCCTGGGGCGGTTGCCTGACAAGAATGATCTGGTCTTCCCGGCAGACACAACAGGGGTGAGCGGCGTACACTGCGTGGTGCGCCTCACCACCGGTGGAGCAACTCTTACCGATTTGGGTTCTTCCTTCGGCACCTTCCTCAATGGACAGAACAAGCTCCCGCCGCAGCAGTCCACCGCGCTAAAGCCTGGGGATACCTTTGCCCTGGGCTCCCAGCGACAGACCTTCCGGCTGGAGCGGAAGAACGGCTGATAGGAAACCAGTTCGACCTGAGCGCGAAGTTCTGTGGTATCCTGAAATCGAAGAGAACCGGAACCGGCGCTGGATGCGCCGGATATGTGAGAGAGGTGACAGGAAATGGAGCGCTATTGTCCATATTGTATGCACCCTGTCCAGCCGGGGCAGCCCTGCCCCAACTGCAAACGTGACCCGGAGACTTACCACCCTGAAAGCCGCCAGCTCCCCCCCGGCACCCTACTTCAGGAGCGGTACGTCCTGGGGCGGGCCCTGGGAGCGGGAGGGTTCGGCATCACCTATCTGGGCTGGGACTTGAAGTTGGAGCGCCGGGTAGCTGTGAAGGAGTATTTTCCCACTGCGTTCCTCAATCGGGAGACTTCGGTGACCTTGGATGTGACCTGCTACACTGCCTCCGGCCAGGAGGCTTACACAAAGGGCAGGGAGCAGTTCCTCCGGGAGGCCAGGACAATGGCCGCCCTGGAAAAGATCCCCCAGATGGTGCGGGTGCTGGACTTCTTCCCGGAGCACAACACAGCCTACATCGTCATGGAATTCCTGGAGGGGCAGACCCTGAAAGAGATCACCCAGGCCCAGGGGCCCTGTTCCGCCCAAGTTCTGCTCCCCATGCTGGAGCCGGTGATCCGTGCCATGGAGTCCATGCACCAGGCCAACATCATCCACCGGGACATCAGTCCGGACAATCTGATGCTTTTAAGCAACGGAACAGTAAAACTCATGGATTTTGGCTGCGCCCGGGACATCCAGGGCGAGGTCACTATGACCGCTATGCTCAAGGAGGGGTTCGCTCCCTACGAGCAGTACAGCGGCCACGGCCAGGGGGCGTGGAGCGACCTATATAGCCTGTGCGCCACCATCTACTACTGCCTCACCGGAAAGGTTCCCCCCAGCGCCATGAAACGTGGGGAGCCGGATCCCCTGATCCCGCCCAGTCGGTTAGGGGCGGAGCTCACCGAACAGCAGGAGCGAGCCCTGTTAAAGGGGCTTGCGGTGCGGGCGGCGGAACGGTGGCAGAGCATGGGGGAACTCTATGGAGCCCTCTACGGCGCCACCCCGGACGGGCAGCCCTGGGTACCTCCGGAGGACTGGGAGAAGTGGAATCCGTCCAAGCCGGATCCTGAACCCGAACCCACCCCTGAACCGAAACCGGAGAAAAAATTCACCCTCTCCCGGGGAGCCAAAGGCGGTATCGCTGCGGCCTGCGCCGGCGTCGTCCTGGTGGCCGCCCTGGCAGCAAGCGGCCTGCTGGGGGGCGGAACCGATCCGGTCGTTTTGTCCGACGACGACATCCCCACCCAGTCCCAGACAGTACTTACTGGCGAGGAAGAAGACCCCCAGACGGAGGACTCCTCCCGCCTGGATCCCAACGCCCTGCTCCAGCCGGATGTCTCCCTGGATGACACGGAAGGTGTGCCGGATGAAGATCCGAACGGCGATGCCGGCCAATCCCAGAATGGAGAAGTGGGAACCGGGCAAGAGCCGGTTCAGAACCAGCCGTCCGATCCGCCCCCTTCCAATCACCAGACCACTCCCTCCGGCGGCCAGACTGAGCCCAGCACACCAACTCCTGAACCGGAGCCCGAACCGGAACCCACCACCCCCACGAAGGCGGAGCTGGAGGCCCAGGTGGAGTCCTACTTGGATGCTAACCAATTTGCCGAAGCGGCTGAGGTCTACCGGCAGATGAACACCCTGGGCTACGTTTCCCGGGAGAAGTTGGGCAGCAGTCTGGTGGAGGTGGGGGCTGACGCGGAGTATTATTGGTCGGAGACCGATTTCGGCAACAACAATTCCCCCTATGTGAAGACCGCTTTTGACCTGTACACCGAGGCGGCCGGTCTGGGCTGTGCTCAGGCCTACGCTAAGTTGGCCTACTGCTATGACTACGGACACTATGTTTCCCAAGATCCCGCCCAGGCATGCCACTGGTGGACTCAGATGGCCAACACCGGGGACGGCCCGGCTTGTTACTTCGTGGCAGAGTACTACGCCGAGGGGAATGGCGTGCCCCAGGACATCCCTACCGCCATCAGTTGGCTGAACAAGTGCCTGGAGTACGGGGCCAGTTATGTGGAGAGCGACGCCCGCGCCCTGCTGACCGAACTGCAGGGGAACTAAAATTGGGGCATCTGACCCCGCTGTGAGGTGAATGAGATGGAATGCCGCTGCCCCTACTGTCTGTCGCCGGTTCAGTCCGGCGCTCCTTGCCCCGCCTGCGGGCGGGACTGGGAGGGCTATCAGCCTGCCAGCCACCACCTTCCCCCGGGAAGTCTGCTCCAGGAGCGCTATCAACTGGGCCGGGCACTGGGAGAAGGTGGATTTGGCATCACCTACCTGGGGTGGGACACGGTACTGAAACGGAAGGTGGCCGTGAAGGAGTACTTCCCCACCTTCCTGGTGAGCCGGGAGGTTTCCCTCACTCTGGATGTGACCTGTCACACCAGCGGGAATCAGCCCACCTATGAAAAGGGCCGGGAGCAGTTCCTCCGGGAGGCCAAGACCATGGCCAGATTGGACAGCATCCCGGAGATCGTCCAGGTGCTGGACCACTTTCCGGAACACAACACCGCCTATATCGTCATGGAGTTCCTGGAGGGGAGGACCCTGAAAGAGGTGGTCGCCCAGTCGGGCCCCATCCCAGCGGATACCATGCTGGCGCTTCTGGAGCCGGTGCTCCGAGCTATGGAGGCCATGCACCAGGCGGGAGTGATCCACCGGGACATCAGCCCGGATAACCTGATGGAGCTGAAAGATGGGACTGTGAAACTGATGGACTTCGGCTGTGCCCGGGACTTCCAGAGCGGGCTGACCGAGACCATTACCCTGAAACACGGATTTGCCCCCCGGGAGCAGTACTCCGGCCGGGATCAGGGCCCCTGGACAGACGTGTACGCCCTGTGCGCCACGGTGTATTACTGCCTCACCGGGAAGGTTCCCCCCAGGGCGACGCTCCGTGGGGAGGAGGAGCAGGATCCCATGATTCCTCCCCGGCAGCTGGGAGCTGATTTGATTGAGGAACAGGAGCGAGCCCTTCTGAGGGGCCTGTCACCCAAGGTAGAGAACCGCTGGCACAGTGCAGCGGAACTGTACGCCGCCCTGTATGGCCGCACCCTGGATGGAACGCCCTGGACGTGGTCAGAGGAGCAGATCGGTCAAACTGAGTTTGTAAACACTGAAGAGAACAAGGGGCCCACTCCCGATCCTATCCCCAAAAAGCCGACGATTCCCGCCAAGTGGATCAAACTCGGTGGCGCGGCGGCCTGTGCCCTGGTAGCCCTGGCGGCCGTCTTGGCTCTGGGCCTGGGGAGCGGAGGACAGGAGAACGTCCTTTCTGATGATTCCGACCGCCCCCAATCCACTGCCGGACAGAACGCAGACCAGGAGGACGCCTCCCAGACCCCGGAGGAGGATCCGAAGCCGAGTGGGGAAGACGGTCAGGCGGGCGACGGCCAGTTGATCCCAGCCATCTCCGACCAGGAACTGGAGCCTGAGCCGGCGGCTGATCCAGACCAGCCAGATATAGAAGCCGGCCAGACCGGGATCGGCGGGCAGACCGGCAGTCAGACTACACCCAGCCAGTCCACCCAGCCCAGTCAGCCCGAGCCGCCCCCGCAGCCGGAGGAGCCTGCCGTTCCAACCCAGGGGGAGCTGGAGGCCCAGGCAGAGACACAGGCCGACAACGGCCAGTACTCCCTGGCGGCGGAGACGCTGCGGCAAATGGAGCAGTTGGGCTATCTCACCGCCGCCCAGCTGGGGACACAGCTGTGCGGCCTGGCGGACGACGCCCTGTTTGACGACGAGAATTCCATCGCCGCCTCCCTCTATCAGGAATCTGCTGATCTGGGCAATCTGGACGGGAAACGGGGCCTGGCCATCTGCTATCAGTACGGCAGCGGCGTACCCCAGAGTGATGAGACCGCCTTTGCCCTCAATCTGGAGCTGGCCCAGGCCAACTACGGAGCCGGGGTCTACTATAAGGTGGCGGACGCCTACACCGACGGCCGGGGCACCGCCCAAAACCCGGAGCAGGCCATCTACTGGTGGAACCGCTACCTGGAGACGGGGAGCACCACCTTTATCGACCCGGACAAGGTCCGGGCCAAGATCGTCGAACTGGAGGGCACATAGTAGGCGTCCGCCGCGACGCCTTTTCACACGGGCACAAGCGCCCTGCCCTCTGTTGTCCGGCCACACGAATGGAACAGGGGGCGGCTGACAGCCGCCCCCTACTGTATGATCTTCAGAATAAAGGTCTGCCGCTCAGAACCGAGCGCTAAGGGTTTCCCAGGTTCCCACTCTGTCACGACGCCGGGCCGCAACCTGATCCCACTCAAAAATGTCCCATAGCGGGAATCCAGATCAGTGACCAGCGCTGCCCCCCAAGCCAACTCCACCCGGCAGTGGAGACGGCTCACGCCGGGTGTATGGGGAGAGAACAGAATCTGGCATGCCCCCGGCTGGCGTCCAATTTGAAAAGATGTGTGGAGCGTGAACCGCGCACCAGCAAACTGCCCCTCTTCCCCTTCCAGGCACAGGCGGGCCTGGGCGGCCTGATTCAGGATCGTCTGAACTTCCCCCATGGCAGTACGCAGCGCCCCTGGATCTGGGAACCGGCGGGATGGCTCCAGCCGAAGTCCATGGTCCAGCAGAGACAGCAGGGCGGTTTCCGCCCCCTGCTCCAGACCAAGTCCCTGCAGTCCGGCGCGCAGACCGGCCCGGCGGGTCCGCATGCCCTCTACTGAGAGAGCCCTCCCGGTTAGTAGATGGCACAGCAGGGCGCACAGGTGGTAAACCGCCTCCGGGCCATCCATAGGCCGCTCCGGGCTCAGGCGCCTCTCCGGCGGGAGGTATGGCCCCTGTCCCGACCGAACGCCCGGAAGGATGCGGATGTCCGCCCACGTTGGGGACAGGAGCACCTCTGCCGGCCCGGCGGGGAGCGGCGTGTGGCCAATACGCTCAATCAGTTTGTCTACTATCCGCCCCGCTGCCCACAGGGGCAGGGCACCCCGCTTTTGCAGGAGAGACAGCAGGGGCTGATATGTATCCGGGTATGTGGTCTTTGATAGCAGCGGGATCCCCTCCCTTGCCTGTCTTATGGCTCCAGTATAATTCAGCTTTCCGGCAAAGACAAGTATGTTTTCGTTTCATGGAGGTTCGTATGCGTATCGAATTGACGCAGCAGTCCGGCCTGGAGGTAAATCAACTCTCTGCGGCAGATATGACCCCGGCCATGGCTGCCCAGTACTTGAGCGGAACCATTCATCTCCGAAGTTTCTGGGAGATGCTGCGGCGATACTATCCCGCCGGCGATTTGCGGGATCAGGTGATTCGGGCCGTGGCTCAGCCGGGGGACGATCTCAAGTCCACTGCCCGGCGTGTGCGCAACTGGGAGCAGGGGAAGAATGCCCCCACCTGCCGGGAAGATCTGTTCCGCATCGCCTTTGCCCTGGAGCTGGACGAGGAGCAGACATCCGGTCTGCTTGGCCTATGTACTGACTATGGTATCCACTACCGAAACGGTCGGGAACTGACCTATGCCTACTGTTTGCGCCGGGGCTTAAACTATGAGCAGGCTTCGGATCTATACGCCTCTCTCCCCGATCCCAGCCGCTCGAATCGCTCTATGCCTGGGAAAGGCCCTTTTTCCGATACGCAGCAGATCGTCTCCGCTTTCTCCAGTGTGCATGATGACCAGGAATTTATTCGCCTGTATGAGGAGTATCTGGATTCCTTCGGTACCCTGCACCAGCGGGCCTGGGACTACTTTGACCGTTTCTTCCAGGTGTTGGCCGCTCCGGACGCGGGCGAGGAGCGATATTCCATCGAGAAGGCTGCCCAGACCTATCTGTCCCTGCACATGCCCTCCGGCAGCCGGCGCCGGGAGTACACCCTGATCCAGCGGATGATCAAGCAGGGCTGGCCGAATGCAACCAAATTGAAAAATATCTGCGCCCGCCGCGAGGATGTGCCCCGGAAGCTGCTGCTCCTGCTGTATCTCATCACAGAAAACGTACTGGATGACGCCTATGACGAACTGGACGAGAGTTATTTGTCTCCAGAGGAGCTCTTTGAGGAGCACTGGTGGCGGGTCAACCTAATGCTGCGGGATTGTGGTATGCCCACACTGGATCCCCGAAATGCCTATGACTGGCTGGTACTGTATTCCCTGAACAGCGGTTCGGGACAGGACGAGGCTATGGCGGAACGGATGGAGGCGGTCATCGCTGCCCTGTTTCCGACGGACAAGGAGTGGGAAAACGCCTCGACCGCGAAGCAATAGCCCTGTGATAGGATGCAGGTAGTGTTGGAGAGGCCAGGAGGCATCTCCCAAGAGGAGGGATCTAACATGGTCAAGTATGAATATCTCCCGTTGTCGGCATCGGACAGGAACGCCGAAGGATCTGACCAAATCCACTATACCCCCGGCCAGCCCGGGGCCGATCCTGGCAAAGACGCCCAGGCCCAGCTCCCCTCGGGCAACCAGCCAGTGCTCCCCAATGAGGGGGAGAGTTCGTCAGAAACCGGCGGTGCACAGACGGAAGATGCACTGATCCTTCAAGAGACGGTCTCGATTCCCCAGTCCGAATCCGATGCACCAGCCGTTCCCCTCCCCGCTTTGTTCGGCGGAGTACTGGCCGCACTCCTTTCGGGGATGGTAATTGGGAAACTGGTGTCTTCAAGAAAAGCAGGACGAAAGCCCACCCAGAGTTCGAATGCGGCGGTCTGCGGCTATGGCATACTCCACGAACAGGGGCGGCGTGACAGTCAGCAGGACGCCTTCTGTGTCATCGGTCAGGAGCCCTCCGGGATCCTGGCCGCTGTAGCCGACGGAATGGGAGGGCTGGTCAACAGCGGAGAGGTCAGCCAATTGTTGGCAGATGCTCTGACGGATGGTTTTGCCCCCGATCCTCAAATATCCCTTGTCCGACAGCTCCAACTGACTGTTCAGCAGGCGATAGAAAAAGTGGACGCTGCGCTCCAGAGTTGTCCATCCAGGGGCGGTTCCACCTTAGTGGCCTGCCTGGTCCAGAACGGGGAACTTGCTTGGCTGAGCATCGGAGACAGCCGCATTTACCTTTGGCGCAACGGCGGACTGATTCAACTCAATCGGGAGCACAATTTTTCCCGCGACCTGACCCTGTTGGCCCTCCAGGGAGATCTGACACTGGAAGAGGTCAGGACAGATCCACGCCGGGAAAATCTGACCAGTTACGTCGGGCGAGGCTTTCCCGGGGCGATAGAGTGGAACGAGGAGCCTGTCTCTCTTTTGCCCGGCGATCAGATTCTGCTGGTGAGCGACGGGGTGTACCGGGCGCTTTCTCAAAATGAATTGGAAAATTGCTTGTATAAAAGTTCTGCACAGGAAACTGTTCAATCGATGCGTACTCTGATTCAAAAGAAAGACTTTCCTAACCAAGATAACTATACCGGAATTGTAATCAAAATCGGGTGATATCTCCAAATATTTTTTCAGGCAGGGTTCCATGCCCCCTGATATAAAAAAGCGATTTTGTGGTATCTGTTCCACAAAATCGCTCCTTCCCCATACACGGCATTAAGCCCCATAGGTTCACAGCGTGTGCCTATGGGGCTTATGCCTTCACAAGATTCGCTTCATCGGGCGAAGCCTCTCAATGTAGTTCGATTTTCCTTGATATCACGACTCAACTCAAAAAGGGATCTTAGCGGGACTGTCGGCTCAAACAAAAGGCAGCTCCGGCGGCACGTGAGGCAGGGCTGCTGAAGGTGTATGTATCACCACGACCCTCAACAGACTATCTGGCTGCGCTGAGGCGCTTACTTGGGAGCCTCCTTGAGTTTGGATGTAAAGCATCGCTTGGATGGCCTATTCGTGCCCGCGGCAGGTGCAACCGCCTCCGAATCCGCTTTCGGCTCCTGCTGTGCCGGCCCGGCTGTTATTTCGCTGTCCAGGCGGCAGAGAAGGCAATCTCCCACATGCTCGCATTCCCAAAACGCGAACTCCCGAAAAACCGCGTCAGAGGCATACTGCCGAAGAGTTCCGACGCATTCGTCCGGATCGATCCGCTGTCCGGTGATGGCCTCATACCGCACCACAGAAATGGCTTGGGGCCGGCCATAGCCGTCCGCGGTCACCAGGACGCCGCGCTGTTTGGCCCTGCAGGGATGGCTGCAGAAACCGCAGGGAACATAGAGCGTATTCCGCCAGTTCCCGCTGCAATTTCTCAGGAAATCAAAAATCGAATATGTACATGCCATAACATAGTCCTCCTTCATGTTTCACCTTGGATATGCACCGCCCTCAATAGGACCTGTGCATGGATTTCATAAATGCTTTCGTAGACAGCCAGCCAATGGGGAGTGGGTCAAGCTGCCAGCCTTTCGGCGGACCACCCGCTGGATTCCAGGCCGGCAAAATAGGCGTATGTCTCCGGAGCCGCTTCCTTCAGCTGCTCCATCTGTTCTTTGTGATCCCGATTCTGGATCCAGAACGCGAAGCAGTCGGCAAAATACTCATGGCTGTTGGTAGCCGAGTAGTCCCGCAGTACGGCATCGGCCGCAGACTGGGCCTCCGCCTTGTATAGTTCCTCATGGTATGCTGGGAAATCCAGTGTCCAATCCAGGAAATGGCCGAACTCGTGGATGGTGGAGGAAGGGGCGGATACATAGATCTCCCGTGTGCTGTATGAGGCAACACCGATACACGACATCCCCCGCTCCTGGCTAAAATCCCACAGGTAGTCAAAATCGATGACGTATTCCCAGCCTGTCTGCTCAAAAGTTTCCCGAATCGAAGCTGGGATCTTTTGAATTTCCACTAGGTACGGGTTGAGGTCGGCCCCCTCCTTGTTATATAAAAACACCGCCGTAGCCAACGGCGGCGCTTCTACCTCGTATTCGCTGGTCAAGAGCTGGTACAGCACCTGGGCCGCATCGCCCCGGGTCATTAGGTCCAGGGCGCCGCTGTCCGGTTGACACAGGCCACTCTCCGTGCCGATTCGGAGGACATTGTCGTAGGCCGAGAGTTTGGAGCCCCCAGGATACAGTGAATAGTCATAGACCGGGATATCCGCCGCTGCCAAGGCGCTTTGCAGCAGGGCGCCCCGGCACATCCTGGAGTCCCGGCTCAGCACAGCCGATTCCGTGACCCAGCCCTCCCTGTAGCACTGGCGGACACAGGCGTCGCCCAGCGATTCATAGGACGCGGTTGGCAAGGTATCCGGGAGGTATGCCCGACAGAGCATGACTGCCCACTGGCGCACGGTGATCAGGTCATCGGGGGAATAGCAGTTGCCGCCGGTGCCGGATGTGATCCCCTGTTCGGCCAGGTAGGTCACCGACTCATAACAGTCGGAACCCGGCGCTACGTCGGAATAGCCCCCTGTCGCGGAGACCGGAACCGAAAGCAGCGCGGTCAGTAGCAGAATCAGCAGGCACAGCGCCGGAAATTTCTTGCGTTTCTTCATGTCAACATCTCCTTGTTGAGGGCTTAAAAAGAAACGGCGCTGACTGTTCCGGTCAGCGTCGCGATGGCCCCTCTGTCCAGTTTGTCACAAATTGATTGGATACGGAGAAAAGGGGATCCTGGTTGCCCCACTGCATTGATAACGCACATGCAGTGTGATACAATTTCTCCAAGAAAGGAAGGTGACCTGTATGCCGGGTGATACCATCTGGACAACCCGCGTAGATCCCACATTGCTGGCACAGGCGGATGCCGTCTTAAATGGACTGGGAATGACGATGTCAGACGCCTTCACGATGCTGCTCAGGCAAATCGTAAGAGAACAGGCGCTCCCGCTTTCCCTCTCTTTGGATTCCGGCCATGTACTCTGTGTGGATCTGCTGAAAGCGCAGACCGCCCGTATCAACGGATATGAAGGCCGCAAGGCCCGTGATGTATTGAAGGATATGCGCACGGCGATCAAAGAGGTCGAGGCCGGCAAGTAGATATCCAGCCAAAGTACCCGGCTAGTAGTTAAAATACCTGTGGATGCCCCCAGATGCGTCCATCTCTTGTTCTGAGTGTCCGCAAGAAACCTCTGCGAACACTAACCTCCCTTTAAGGGCCTGTTTCCTCGGCGGGCGGCCGCGTATGCGTCATTCCGCCATAACCATCCCAATCGTCAAAGAACTCGACCCTGTCAAACTGGACGCTCAGGGGCCGCACCTCGCCGTCCCCGGTGATGGCAAGGTGGCGCACGGGATAGAACCGCGTCCCCTCCCCGTTGTCGATGGCGACAGAGACCCCCTCGCAGGCCACCGTGCCCTCGATAAAGTCCCGGCCCATGATGTCCTCCAGGACACGTTCACAGGCGTAGTCCGTCTTGATCACGTTTCCGTTGTCAAGGTAGATGCTCAGGGCATAATTCTTGTGCTGACGCACTCTGACAATGTGATCCACATTGATCAGGTTCGCCTCAACTTCTACAAATCTGCTCATTTTTGTACTCCTATTCAAAAATTTTGATTTCCGGGCGTGGGGGCGCGCATCGGCTCCGGCGGCCCGGGATCTGGGAAATTCTTTCTGGGTTGGCGAGTTGGCTCGTCCAGAATGTTACATTGCAAAATTGCTCACTTTGGTGCGAATCCATGGGGGTAGTCGCCCCATTGCCAAAATCAGGGGCCTCCATAAAGCCCGCCGGGGGAAGCGCTGCAAAAATGCACTTCCCCCGGCTATTTTCACTCTTATGGAATTTGAGTTGAAACAGGCCAACCTGGCCGCTGCGGGCCTGTTTCGCAGTATGGTCATATACGGATGGCCCCCAACGAAATGGCTCATGTAACATAGAAATGAAGCTCTTCCGCCGGCTGGCCGGGCCGGGGGAGGAATAAGATCCCATAGGTTCCGACCCCGTCCTCCCAAGGGCCGCAGAGCGTACAGTCTTCCGTGTGCCCGTCCAGCCGCCACAGCTGCATAGACCAAAAATCCGGCTCGGTCACCGAGCCGCGCGCGGCAAGATCTCGTACCTCCTCTCTTGTCAGCGGCTGTGTCTTCAGATAGTGCCGGAACAGGTCATCGGGAAGGCCCAGCGCCTGCTGATAGGTCAGCGGAAAGGCGCCGGTGGACCAAAGGGCATTCCGCGCGGAGAACGTCCGCTGACTGCTTTTGGGGAACTGAAAGTCCAGGCATCTGCGGAAGAGGTCAACAGACGCAGGATCTGCAGGCGGCATGAGCGAATGCTCCAGGATCTTTCCGTCACGGAAGAAGAATTCCAATTTCTCTCCAAACTGGTCTTCCAGAACCATGGCGTTGGGCCTGGAGGGGTAGATCAGGCACAGAGAGGTCTCAAAGGTCTCGCGCAGATACTCCATGATCCGATACTGCGCCGTGGTGCAGGGCTTATAGGTCATGTTTCGGTTCCTCCTCATCTTCTATGGCGATGTCAGTGCGGTATTCTCCGAGATCCTCCAGCGCGAGAATCGAATCTTCCGCAGGCAGGTCTTGGAGGTCAGCCCCGTCATGAGGCGGGGCGCGGTTCAACCGGCAGAAGATCCGGTATTGTCGCCCGATCCGCAGGTCCATCCGCTTATCCAATGTTACAGTCACATCCCGGCCATCCTGCAGCAGCAGGCGGACTTTCCGCTGACGCCCGATGCCGGCGCGGCCAAGGGCTACGCAGGTGGCCTCTATCACCTGATAGCGCCGGCTCCGGACGGTGCGGTAATACTCCGCGCAGTGCAGGAGCGTGCAGAAGGTCAGCATCCCGCTGAGTATCAGCAGCACGCGATCCTCAAGCGCAAAAAACACAGCCAATCCCACCAGCAGGAATCCGATTCCGGCGGCGCCGGTGAGCAGCCACCGGCGCCGCAGCACAGCGGGCCATTCCTGAAACGCAAGCCGATCCATACGCTACACCCGCTCGAAGATGATCTGCTTGTGGAGGCACAGCCTGGCGACGGACCGCGTGACCGGTTCCCGGCTTTGCGAGGTGCGCATCAGATCCCCCATGTTGTTGCTGGTGGCGTCGGCGTCGCTGTAAAGGGCATCCATCAGCTTGTCATCACTGGATACGTCGGTGACGCCCAGATCCACGCAGCGGATCAGCTCCGCTGTGGAGAGCAGCGCCTGCCTTGCCAGGGACATCACCCGGGCCTCGCCCTCAGATAGCCGTGCCTTGCGAAAGATCTGCTTCGCCCGGGCGAAAGGCACGCCATCCAGCAGAAGCATTTTGAGGAAGGTGGCGGTACGCAGGGGCAGGCTCTCCGAGATGGGCACCACATACAGGCCGCCCAGCAGATCGTACAGAGCCTCAAAGTTGGTCTCACCGTGCCCAACGGCCACTAGGCCGCGAGTCACCAGTCGGCCCAGACAGTTTTCCAGTGTGCGGCGCTCCTCCAGCATCAAGGTCCGGAACATGGGCTCGTAGAACACCTCCACGCTCTGGGGGTCCAGGAGCCGCCAGTTCAGGATGCTCCAAATGGTCATCTCCTGGGGATCCAGCCGGTATTCCTGATGTTTTACCAGCACCACGGGATAGGCGCCGTCCCTGGTCGTGACGTGTTGGAAATGCCCTACCGCCGTGTAAAGGGTTCGTTTCCGCATATTCATTGTGGTCATCCTCCTATGTATCGGTTCATCCTTGTTTTGGGTTCAGAAACCAGCCGCTTTAGGCTGCTCTTCGCGGTCCAGCAGCGAGGCAAAGGCTTCATCCCCGCGGAGTTTCTCTGCGGCGCGGGAGATCCACGCTCCCACATGGTTGGGCTTGGTGTGATACATCCTGGCGATGTCGGCACCGGTATAGCCTTTGACCTTCAGCGCCAGCGCCTCCACGCCCAGCCTGGCCACGCCGGTGCAGGTGCGTCTGCCGTGCTCCAGGAGCTGATCCACAAGGATCTGGGCGTCCCACACCTCCTGTCCGTTCATCTCCTGGAGCCATGCCTCCGGGGGAGGAATATCCTCGCTGACCGGGACATCCAGCGCCACGGTGGGCAGATGCTCCCGCTGGCTCAGCACGCGCCGGCAGTGGTCCAGCAGGTGGTTGCGGATCACAGGCCGTGCGTAGGCGGAAAACGGCGTTCCCCGCCCCGCCTGATCATAGGTCATCGCCGCGCGGCAGAGCGCCCAGCAGCCCTCCTGGTACAGATCGTCCGCGCCCATGCCGCAGATATCCTCGTTGTATCGGATATGCCGGGCGATGGTCTGGCCAACCAGGGGCAGGTTCTCCTCCACCAGCGCCCTCTGCTCCTCGTTCATTTGCATCCTGTTTTCCATTGCGATCTTTCACCTCGCTTTCCATCCGGAAGGCGGTCAGGCCGCCCGAGCCTGTGCCCGGGAGAGGGCGCGGCACAGGTCGATCACTTTCTGGCACCGAAGCTCAGAGAATTTGGCGATATGCGCTTCGGACTCCGGCAGGCCAAGCCGGACCTGGAGCCAGCGGTACGCCTGCTTTCGCGTCATGAGGCCGCTGGCGATCACCCGGTTCAGGGCGGAGTGCGCCTCCATGCGCTTTCGGCGCAGGTTCCGGTCCGCCAGCGTGCCCATGGGCAGCAGGGTGTCCCTGTGGGCCGCCACATAGGCGTCGCAGACGGGATACCGGGCGCACACGTAGAGCTTGGCGTCCGCGTCGTCCGTATGATCGCCGTAGACCACGGAGGATGGCCGCAGATGCGCCTGGGACCCGCAGTAGGGGCATTTGATGTTGATCCGTTTCATGTCTCGTTTCATCTCCTTCATGTAAATTTGCTGACCAGTCAGGGCGCTGCGGATACCTGGCCGTCCAAATACCGCAGGCAGCACGTCTCCGGGTCGTCACACGACCAGGTCAGGTAAGACTGGAATACCGACGCAAAGGCGGGTCTGCTGAGGACGCCGATGCAGTCGGGGCCTTCGACCCTCTGGCCCGTGGCAGCCTCAAACCGGGAGACGCAGACCGCCCTGGGGCGGCCTTCGGCGTCTGCCGTCAGCAGGCTGCCCCGCCGCTGGTTGGGGCAGGGCTTTCCGCAGGCCTCGCAGGGGATGAAAACGGCGTTCCGCCAGTTGCCACGGCAGTCCTTCAGAAAGTCGAAGATGCTGTATGAACTTGTTCTCATGACCGGAACCTCCTTGATATTCCGTCGCTTTAATACGCACCGCTCAAAGGAAAAAGTGCTCAAAAATTCTGTGAACTTTTTGTAAATTCAAAAATCGCGGATGAAAACCAGCTGGACAGGGCCGCATGATGCAGTTGACAGCCGCCGCCCGATGGGCCACAATGCAGCTATAAAGAGAAACGCCGTCCCATCAGGAGACGGCGAGAAGGACTGAGTATGAAAAAACACGGGCACTACTGCAAGGTCTGCGGCGAATATAAGGCCAATGAGAAATTTTCCGGAAAGGGCCACGCAACCCATATCTGCAAGGCCTGTGCCCAGCTCCCGCCGGAGGAGCAGGCGGAGCGGATGACCTTGAACCGGCTCAATGATTTGCAGGGGCAACTTTCCGGCGCCCAAAAGAGCTGCCTTACATTACAGAATTAACTAAAAACCTATGATCCTCGGAATCAGATGACACGGACCATAGGTTATTTTTGTTAGGTCTTGTAAAATAACAAGAGAAACATTATACTGAATTGTATATAGCGCCTTCGTAAACACGATTACTTGTGGCGCAGCGATTAGGATTGCAGAAATGAGTGATCTCCATTTGTAGGAGGGAACCACATGAGCATACTGCTGCACAAAAACGCAAGGGTGGATCTTTTTGGAAACGCGGTGATCCCTGCCGGGACGACCGTGATCGGTAGGATGGCCTTTCATAAATGTGAGAGGCTGCGACGCGTCCAGATCCCCGGCACGGTGGAGCGGATCGAGGAGCGGGCTTTCGCCGGCTGCGAGAATCTGAGGAGCATCCTTTTGGACGAGGGCGTCCAGTCCATTGAGGACCTTGCGTTTTCAGGCCGTGATTTGCACGAGATCATTCTGCCGGACAGCGTCCGCCAGGTGTCCCGCGCTGCGTTTAACCTGTGCGAGGGGCTGACGAAACCTGTATACAACCGCTCCGGAACCGTCCTTTATGCATATCCCCGCAATGTGGAAGAAAGGATCTTTACCGTTCCGGCGCGTGTCAAGCGGATCAATCCAGGGGCCTTTCAGGACACCCCCCATCTGCAGGAGGTGATCCTGCCGGTGGGACTGGAGGTGCTGGAACGTTGGACCTTCAGCGGCTGCGGACTTCGCAGGCTCTCGATCCCCAAAAGCGTGAAGCGTGTGTGCTCCTGCGCGGTGTGGGGCTGCCGTTCTCTGGAAGTGATCGAGATTCAGGGGGAAGACACCGTCCTTGAGGACTTGATCGCCTACCGGTGTGACGGCTACAAGCTTGTTACCAGGGGAAACTACCCCATTGATGGCTTGTTTCGAGCCACGGCAGGAACATTTCTGCAAAAATGCGCGGCCTCGGTGCCAGAAGACTTCCGGGAGACCGCGGAGTTTCTGGCGTTGGCGCAACGATGCGCCGAGGGCGATCCAGATGCCATGTGGGCAATGGGCAATCATTTTGCGGGTCTTGGGGCACAGCCATTCTATGAGCTGGCGTCCAACTTCTGGCGGTACCGCGCTTATCAGAGAGGTAGTTCCGATGCGAAAGTCTGGTTTCGGCACTGGACAGAGGAAAATGGCGGGCAGCGGATGCCAGCACTGATGAACGAGATGCTGACCGGAAATTTCGATGGAAAACTCCTGCGGGCCATGGGATTTTTGTTCTTTGACCCAAACCGCAGTTACACCATTGAGAGAACAGATGCCGACGGCGTAGCAGAAGTCTCTTCCTGGAGCAGTACGGAGGGGCCTGACGAAGATGGTTTCGGTATGGAAGAGTGCTATGACTGGTGGTATTTGAGTGAGGATCTGCAGGAGCAGCCGGGCGTCGGGTATATCCACGATTTTTCTCGCCTCGATAAAAGCAACAACAGGGAACGCTTTCAGGCCCTGCATGATGCCGTGGCTGATGCCGTGCGAAAGCGTCGGGAGAACAAATAGTCAAGAATGCCTGCGCCTGCGCCTTTTTTCAGGATTGTGTTACGGTCGGTCTAAGCGCTGCGATCTATTTGCATGACTTCTCAGGTATATCGAGATCCCCCGAGGTGACGGAGATGCCAGTCGTTGTTGTCAGAGAAAACATCATTTCATTACATACGGACGCGGTGGTAAATCCGGCAACTCCCTCGCTTACAGCAGACGAGGGAGTCAGCGCCGAAATTTTTGCTGCTGCGGGGCAGCGGAAGCTGTCTGCCGCCTGCAAGCAGATCGGATACTGCGAGACAGGCTGTTCCGTAATTACCAAAGGCTGCGATCTGCCGTCAAAGTTCGTGATACACACAGTAGGCCCTATTTGGCGTGGGCGGGAAGCGAACCAATTGCTGTCCGCTGCATATCGCTCCGCCCTGGAGCTGGCGGCAGAAGCAGACTGCGAGAGCGTGGCGATGACGCTCCTGTCTGTGGGCAGATACGGCTGCCCGCCGGAAGTGTCTTTGGAGATTGCGCTTCAGGAGATCTACGCTTTTCTGGGGCACCATGAAATGAAGATCCTGCTGGCTCTTCCGGAGGGGATCGGGCCGATTTTGAAAGAAGAGCGGCTCCGCGCTGTCCAGAACTATGTGGACGCGCACTTCCGATCCCAGGCAGAAGCGCCTGTGATCCTGACGGGGCGCCCATCTCAGACGACTCTGCTGGAAGAGACATGTGCCTTTCCCCCGCTGGCCCAGGCCGCTGCGCCCATCGGGAAGCGGAGCCTGGCCGATGTTCTGCAAAATCTGGACGAGTCCTTCAACCGGATGCTCCTGCGGCTGATTGATGAAAAGGGCTACACCGACGCGGAAGTTTACAAGCGGGCCAATATGGACCGAAAACTTTTCTCCAAGCTGCGTAAGGAGGGCTATGTTCCCAGCAAGCCAACTGTGCTGACACTGGCAATCGCCATGCGGCTGAATCTTGACGAGACCCGAGATTTCCTGGCGCGGGCAGGCTACGCCCTTTCCCCAGGCAGCAGATCCGACGTGATCGTGGAATATTTTATCTCGCAGGGCATATTCGACCTCTTTGAGATCAACGAGGCGCTGTTCGCTTTTGGACAGAAGCCTCTGGGCCTGTAGGCAGCACTTGCCGGCGAAGTGTCGCTTCTCCGGCGACCCCCTTGGAGCGGATATGTGATATTCTTCCATCAAATCTTTTGATTGGAGGAATTCCTTATGAAGACAGAACTGGTATTTGTTTTGGACCGCAGCGGCTCTATGAGCGGGCTGGAGCGCGACACCATTGGCGGATTCAACAGTCTGTTGGAAAAGCAGAAGAAGGAACCCGGCAAGGCCTTGGTCACTACCGTGCTCTTCGATGACCGGTATGAGGTGATCCATGACCGGGCAGATCTGGAGCAGCTCGCTCCTATCACAGGAGCTGACTACTATGTTCGTGGCTGCACGGCGCTTCTGGATGCCATAGGCCTGACAATCCAGCGGATTTCTCAAGCCCAGGAACGTGACGCTCCGGCAGAACGGCCGGAAAAGACCCTCTTTGTGATCACCACCGATGGAATGGAAAACGCCAGCCGGGAGTACGATCATGCCCGGATCCGCCGGATGGTGGAGCGGGCCGGGGGAGAAAAGGGATGGGAGTTTCTCTTTCTGGGAGCCAACATCGACGCAATCTCCGTTGCGGGACGGGTCGGCATCAGCGCGGACCGAGCTGTTACCTGCAGCGCTGATCCCGACGGCACCAGGATGAATTACGATGCCGTCTGTGCCGCTGCCAGCAGTGTCCGAGCCAGCCGCCCTTTGGCGAAAGACTGGAAAGCAGAGATCGAGCGGTATGTCCGGGAACGAAGACAGCGCTGAGGCTGCCGCAGAAAGCATTCGCATGGTGCGCAGCCCTACCGTCCCGCCCATGCCGATCCCGGGATCCATCATATTAAACTCCTGCAATAAAGAGAGACGGACACCGGAGCAATACCGAAGAATACGGTAAAAACAGGCCATTAGGAGGAAGACACATGGGATTTGAGTATTTCGGCACCAACTGGCTGACGGATGGTTTCACGTTTCCAAGCCTCTCCGACTACATCAAGGACACTAAGGAGCGGCTGCGCCAACCACTTACGATCCCGGCCTATGCCACAGCCGGCGAGGCGGAGCGTATCAAGCGCTTTTCCCAACTCACCCAGGATAATCCATATCTTCAGCGGGCGGGATTTGCCGAGGTGGTCCGACAGGGCGGGGAGGACTGGAGCGATCTGCGCGCCATCCCTTACGGAGAGTATCCGGAACTTTATAACGTGTGCGTCTTTGCCTCCAAAATTTTGACAGGTGTTTCCCCCATCATCTTCCTGTACACCGCCAAAACGCTGGGAATGCTTTACAACGCCTGTGCTCTGGATTACCAGGACAAGGTCTGGATCTATCTCTCTGATCAGCTGTTTCAGGAGCATGGAATGCTGAAAGCGGAAGAACTGTGCTACCTGGTAGGACATGAGCTGGGACATGCCCAATGCCATCACACCACCATCCGTTCCACTGCAGATTACGGCAGCGACAAGGAATACAGCGCTGACCGGGCTGGCATGATCGTGTGTGCCAAGTGGATGCTGACCCACATTTCCGGCTGCCAGCCTGAATATGCCGCCCGGCAGGCGGCATTGTATGGGGCGGCCACACTGCTGAAGCTGGAGACGGCGATGGCTAACGGGCCTAACAAAACCGACTGGCGCACAGCCATGGACTACGAAAAGCTGCGTCAGGATATGGACGGCGTATTTGACGGCGCTGCCAGGCTATCCATCAGCACCGGGAGCCATCCCCATACGCGGCACAGGGTCATGGCTATGATCAACTTCAGCCAGTCGCAATTGTTTTATCGCTGTTTGGGCCTCGATCCCGCCGACTATTCAGGGCTGTGTTCCGACGAGCATCTTCAGCGAATGATGGCCTATCAGTTGACCGATCAGTGAGGGGGTGCGTTTATGTCAGAGTATTTGAATCGCCTTTCCCAACTGCTCCCCACTCTATGCGTGGACACCTCCTATGAGCAGGGGCTTCTGGCAGCCAGCGGCACCTCTGGGGAACGGCTGCTGGTAGCAGGAAGCCAGGAATCCCAGCTCTTTTCTCTGCTTGCAACGGAGGAGCCCCTGCTGGAGTTCGGCTGGACGCCATTTTTCCCGATTGAGGCGGAGTATGGCGAAGCCATCTCCATCCGCGTGATGAACCGAGCCGGTGAAATCGAGCGGTTCCACAATACGGCAGATTTCCGCCAGTGCTGCGGCAGTAGGCTGGAGGAGCTCACTGCCTGCACGGTCCAACTGCCCGATCCCCTTTTGAAACGCAGTTCACTTCGTTTCCTGATGCTGAATAATACCTCTTTCCAGATGCTCAATGAACGTGCCGCAGGCTGCACAGGCTGCGTCATCGTCATCGCTGCTGATGCTGGGGGCTTTTCTGAGGACTACCAGACGCTCTGCGACTGGCTGGCGGATGAGCGCTGCGCGGCGGACCGTGTTTCCCTCATTCTGACCCAGCGGGCTCCCAGGCTCAATCCCGCCCTGGAGATGATGGCGGAGACGATGCTGAAGCGGGAAAAGATCTCGGTATTCCGCTGCAGTCTTGGCAGAGGATCCGGACTCCCTCCTGCCAGAGCCCTGGATCATGCGGTACGGGATATTCTGGACCGCAGTGGTGTCGGCAGAGATGATGACGGTGTTATCCGCACCTGCTGCGTCCGAGTGGAGGAAAAGCTCCGTACCGCCCTGGCGGAGGCCGAGGCCGCCGGAGAGGAGGCCCAACGTCTGGAGACGCTCTTTCGTGATGCAGAAAAGAACTTTCACGCCATCGCCGAGACGGATCGATACAGTCTCTCGGAATTACTGACCCAGGAAGAGGAAAGTGGCATCCGCGCCGAAGTTCGGAGAATGATCAACGCCCTTCGCATGGCGCTGCCGGGATTGATCGATGACGCGGCGGCTAAGTCCGACGATCCCAAGGAGGATGTAAAGCAGCTGGTTGGAGACTATGTCAGTGATTTGATGGACAGGTTCCTCACGGATCTTCTGTTGGAGGTCTCAGAAAAACTGCTGATCCCCCGGACACAGGAACGGTTCGACCAGGTCATCCAGCGGTTCCGGCGGCTGTCGCGGGAACTGCAAATGGAGGCGTTTGATGACGAAGCGCCGGTGGAGCTGGACCTGCTCAAGAGTGAAGGCGTCAATATGGGCGACTACCGGACCACTGTGTCAGAAGTGCTCTCTCGCATCATCGTCGAGGGAGGAAAGATGCTGGTGAAGCTACTGGCGATGGTCACCCTATATGATAAACTATCTGCCTTCGGCTTTGTATCACTGTCCAATATGCTGAAAAAGGCCGGGGATGCGGCTGCCTCCGCGATGCAGCGGACGATAGACAACGCCTTGCCTCTGCGCATATATATGAACGATTTGAAGAAGGACTTGCTGGAAAACCTGGGAAGAGCGGAGGGAGTGCTGTGTGAGCAGTTGGACGAAAGCGTGTTCCCGCGGCTGTACAGTATGTTAGATGAGCAGTTCCGGCAGATGACCCAGGGATATGAAGCCATGATCCGCGGACAGGGAGATCGCTGTGCAGCGCAGGCCCGATCCGCTTCGGACAAGGCGGAGCAGCTGCAAGAACAGTTGCGGCTCGTAACAGAGCTATATTCCGGCGCGACTTCTGGAATGTGAGAGGAGGATCGTCATGGATCAGAAAAACAGCGTGAATGTCAGTCAGATCAGCGGCCGTCTGGCCGGTCATGTGGCCGCTCTGGCGGAGATGACCGAATTCATGGGCGACGGCAACAGCACCTATACGCTCCGCCACTTGGAGCCGCGCCTGCGGCAAGGGCTGGTGCGTATCGCCTTCGTGGGGGTAACCAGTACTGGCAAAAGCACGGCGATCAACGCTCTGATCGGGCAGCTTGCCCTCCCGGAAAACCCCAGCGTCTCCTCTCCGATCCCGGTTTGGATCGGCTACCAGGATCAGGAGGCCTCCCAAGCGGAGATCTACCTGACCAAGAAAGGTGGTCTGGAACGGACCACCTGCGATCTGAAGACCTTCAAGCGCGAGTACTGCTACAACATTGAGGACATTGCGAATCGGGACCGCAGCCGGTATAACGCCGTGGAGTTTGGCGCGATCAAGACAATGAGTCCCCTGCTGGAGGGTGGTTTGACGATCATCGACACCCTGGGCATCGCAGCCACTACCGTGGACAGCCGCAAGACCATCCGGGTGCTCAAAGAGGGCATGGACGCCGTGGTTTTTGTCACGAAAAGCGCCAACCTCAATCTGGACGAAAAGCGCTTCCTCTACCAGTACATCCTGGGCTGCCGCGGCGCCCAGTCACATACCACAGGCGGGGAGATCGAGCCCTTCCAGGCCGTGTCCCCGGAAAACCTGTTTTTCGTCTATAATGACTGGTACGGCGTTCCCGCCAAGACCGCCTTTCAGGAGAGTGTCCGGAATCTCTTCCGGAGCAGTGGCCTTGGCCTGGACGAGGATGCGATCTGCCGCTTAGCAAACGACAACGTGTTCTTCGTCAACGCCTTCCAGGGCCGGCTGGGCGCGCTTGGCGCCTACCCCTATGTGGAATGCGCGCCCGAGGGCAGTACAGCAGAGGCGCTGGACAGCCTGCAGGAGCTGGAGGACTACGAGAAAGAGGAGCTGGAGGACTACGACGGCGCCGCACAGCTGCTCTCTCAGTCCGGGATCCCAGAGCTGGCGGAGGCTATCACCCGAAAGGCCTGGCAGCTGTGCCATGGGAAGAACGCTGTGGGGGTGCGCCGCATCAGCGAACTGGTTCCCGTCATCGATGGGGTGATCCGCGCTGCCGATCAGCGCATCGCCGACATCAATCTGACCATGGAGGGCCTGCAGAAGCAGAAGGAGGCCTTTGCAAAGCTTCGGGAGGATGACGATCTGGAGCAGGCTCGGATCACATCTGGCTTCATGTCTCTTAACAAGAAGTATAAGGAAAGCTTTACCCGTCTGCTGCAGGTCATCACACCGGGGCTCAAGAGCGACTGCGGCGGTAAGGCCTTGCAGATCCCCAAGCCGGCCGAGTTTTCTGATCAGTATTCCGCATATCTTCGCATGAACATCGAGGATAAGGAAAAATATCTGCAGGCCATGCTGCCCGAGCAGATCCGAAGCACCTATGAGTACTGTGCGGTCCAGCTCCTCAAGGAACTGGACGAACGCCGGACGGACGACTACAAGACGCCCTTTGCCGTTATGGAGGAGACCCGCTCTTTCATTGCCAGGCAGACGGTCCTGCTCAACGCCCGGGTGGCCTCCCTGCAGCAGATGGGAGCGGTGGAGCTGGGCGCCGTGCTGCCGGAGCCCATCATCGTGGAGGAGCTGTTCAGAGAACTCCAGCTGGACTTGGAGGAGAAGGTAAAGGAGATCATCGCCAACTCCTGCAGGATGAGCGGCGAAAAATTTAAGGAAACCATGAAGAAGCATGTAAAGCGGTGCCGCCTGAACATCATTTCACGGCTGATACCGGGCGCCGCTGACCGGCTTTGGGACCGGATCCGCAGGGAGCTTTTCCAGCCCTTGGCAGAGAGTATTGTGGATGATATGCCCGAGGACACCGGCGAAAGCATCTTTATGGAGACCACCGCCGCATTCAATGAGATCAGCACAAAGATCTGCAGAAGCCATATCCAGCTCTTTGTCTCGCTGGAGACTACGTTGGCCAGGTTAGAGGAACGGTTGTCCGCCCAAGGCGACCAGAGAAATGAGGAGACTGCCAAGGCGGCGGAGCTGCGCCGTAAGTGCGAGGAGATCAAAAATGACATCCTGCGGATGCAGTACGCACTGCAAAACGGCTGAGGAAGGTGGAGCAGCGTGAATAAGCGACAGGAGATGTTTTCCGGTTATTGGGAAGAGTGCCTGAACGGCGTGATCTACGCGGTGACCTGCAAAAAGGCGCCCCTGGGGCTGCTCTCCGCCGCCGCGGTGGCAGAGATCGTGGATCAGGAAGTCTGGGAGCGGCGATTTGGGTGCAGCCGGGTACAGCACGGGGCGTTCCTCTGGCTGCGGTCTCTGGAAGAGGAGAACCCGCAGCTGGGCGGCGCTGTCCGGCAGAGGATCCGGGATTTTCGGCCCAAAGCCGGCCTGACTCCGGGTGTGGGGTGGCCCGCTGCGGTGGGCGCCGCCAGCCTGGCTTTGGCAGTGCTGTCCTTCCGGCGCTGGCCGGTGTGGGTCACGGGCATCGCCGCAGTCACGGCGGTCCTGGGCTTGGGGGCCGGTGGCTGGACACTGCTGCGGAGCTCGGACGTGAGAGGCGCTCTGACCGAGGCCTTTGCGCGGGAAAGGCAGACGATCCTCGATCTGCTGAAATAAAGATAGATAAATGGAGTGGAAGATATGGAGCTGGAGAACCCAAAAAATCTTGCAGAATTGCAGAGCTTCTTTTCCGAGACCCGGGAGACGATAGAAAAACAACTGTTTCCCCTGGCGCAAAAATACGGAAACAGGGAGGCCATGAAAGCCTTGCGCCAAGCGTGGCTGCGGCTCCTGCAGGGGCCGGTCCGGGTGCTGTTTTTGGGGGTATCCAGCGCCGGTAAGAGCACCTTGATTAATGCCATTGTGGGCAACGTGGTGGTACCGGAGGGGCGGCACACCACCTCTCCTGTACCGGTGTGGATTCACAGCAGCGAATCAGCGCTGAAAGCGCCGGATGTCCGGACAGTCCGAGATGCGGGCCGAGAGAAGCTTCCGGAGCTGAATGATCTGGGTGGAGGTATCTTTATCGCAAACTATTGCTATACGCCCAGGGAGGCAGCCTCCAACACGGCCCAGGAGAAGTACAGGGGGCTGATTGCTGCCACGGTGGATGTGCTGTTCCAAGTGGGCCCGAACAATGGATTGACGCTGATCGACGCGCCGGGGATCAAAGCTTCCGTGGGCGATAATCTCCGAGTGGAAGATGTTCTGATCCAGGGCTGTGAGATGGTAGTCATCGTGTTTCATGACATGACCCAGAGTGATGAGGAATACCTGCGGCAGCTTTTGGTGGATGACGGCGGTCTTCTGCATCCGCTGCTGACGAGTGGCCGGGTATTTGCGGTGCACAACTGGGTCAATCACAGCGGCACCGAGGCCGACGCAAAGGCTCACATCGGGAAACTATTTGGGAATGGGGCGACTCCTCCGCTTTATATGATCAACGCCTTTGTGAACCGACAAATATCCGCAGGGTTATACAATTATGTGAACTTTCTCCAGGAAGGGATTACCGGCGAGGAGAAGCAGGAAGCGAAAAAATTTTACAAAATAGAAGAAAAGAAACTAGAGGCCTTGAAGGAAAAAGAGGAAAAGGAGCTAGAAAAGCTGAAGAAAGAACTGAAGGGCAGTCTGACAAGCGAACAGGAGAAGGAACTGCACGAGAAGATATGCAAGAAGTGGCGCAAGGATTTAGAGCAGCTATGGTCGGACCTCCAGGAGCGGGGGCGTCAGTTGACGGAATGTTCGGAGGAAGTGACGGGTATAATCGCTCCCATCCGAGACGGAGTCAATGGGGCCATTGGCTTGCTGGAAAAGCAGTACGACCAGGAGATCAAGAAGATCCGGAAAAGCGACCTTGGGACCAACCAGGAAAAGGTCGGACGGTGCGAAACCATCCAGGGGCAGCTGATCAATGTGATCGCGGCTGAGGGGTATCTGAAAGAAGCGTTCGATGACGCAGATGAAAACTCTCTCATTTCCAAATGGATCAAGGAGACCCAGACTGTATTCCCGCAGCTGCTCTCTTTTGTGAAGTCACGTCCAGAGCTCCAGGGGTACCGGATGATCTGTGATGAAAGCCACATGGCCAACCAGGTTCTGCTGGAGGGGATCGAGGAGAGCGATTGGGTCTCTACTCTGGTGGACGGTCTCCTGCCGTATCGGACGGCGGGTATGAACCCGGCCTTTGCCGAGGCACTGTTGAGCACTGCTTTCCGGGAGAAGGTACAGGCGTTTACTCAGATTTTCCAAAGGAAGGTGCAGGAGGTGGACCAGTACCTGCTTGAACGGGATCTTTCCACATCAGTCCTGCAGGTGACGCCGGAAGACATTGCAAGACAGATTGAGAGGCTGCATGTAAAGGCCGTCCGGCAGTCTGCGCCTTCTTTCTCCCTAACGCTGGATCGTGAGACAAAAAGTACGCTGCGGAATTACCTGGCTGAAAAGCAGAAGCGCATCAACAGCGGAAAGCTCCTCTCCCGCCTCTCCCGGGCGTTCCTCGACACGAATCTGGAGGTGGATCAGCTGAATCCCTATGTGCGGGGCAGAGTGGAACGCAGTATGGATCGCTATGCTGAGACTATGGGTCTGCATCTGAGATCTGCAGCCAAAGATGTGGGCGAACAGTATCGTCTTGTTCTGGAAAACAAGCGGCTTGCCCTGGAGCACCAAATCTCATCTCTGGAGGTACAGATCAAAACAGAAAGAAAAGCGGTCCAGAAAGCGGAGATCAGTAAAATTGAGGAACAGCGCCAGAAGATCCGGGCATTGAGGATCTGACAGATACATACCACAGAACATATTCCGTAACTTCAACAGACGTTGTCAATGAGGAGGAATTTCCGGATGAGCAATTTTGAACGATTTTCCCAGTACTGGAATGAGGCCGTGAATGGGTTGGTTTATGGGATCAACTGTGCCCCGGCCGGTATTCTCACCAAGGATCAGATCCAGCAGATTTGGACCGAAGAGCTTTTGAACAAGCGGTTTTTCTCACAAGGCGTGCTCCACGGATCACGTACCTTCCTCGATGAGCTGGAGAGCCAGGAGCCGGAAACGGCAAAGAAGGTCCGGGAGCGGCTGCAACAGAGCGTCATGCCTTTCGGCCTGGACGGCAGTGAGATCGTGTTAACGGCAGGCGGCGCCGGCGCCTCAGCCCTGGCAGGACTGAAAACAAAAAAAGGCCCGTTAAAGGCCCTGTTTTTGGCCGTTTCCGCAGGACTTGCCGCCGGCGCCGTGGCCCGAAGCGTGAACCGGGGAGGAAAGACCGCCCTGACCCGTGCTGTGAAGCAGGAGGCTGCAAGACAGTTGGAGGCATATCAGGATCTGCTGGGAGACCAGTGATCTGTATCCTCGATCAAGGAGGTGACACCGTGGAATACGCGTTTGAGGCGTACACCGCCCTCAGCGGAAAACTGCAGCTGCAGCCGGAAATGGGGCTGGATGCGCTAAGCGGCACACTGGACCGCTTTTGGGACGAGATGCTGCTGGACATCGTACCCCTGGTCAGTGACATCCATGTCCGCAGTGCCTATCAGATCCTGATCCGCCAAGCAAAAGCGCAAGCCCAAGCATTTACCTGGCTGGAACAGCCGGAAGTATTCCAGAGCTTCGCGCCCGGCTCAGTGCAAAAGCCGCGGAAACCATGGCTGGGCCTGGCGGCGATCCTGATCCTGGCGGGCTTGACTGTCTGGTTCCTGCTGCCCATTTCGGGAAAGAATCCAGTTGCGGCTGGATTGTGCGGCGCCTCGGCACTCTTGGTGGCGGTGCAGTATATCCTGGTTTTGTTTGATGCCCAGGCTGCCCGAGCTGACGCTCCTACCATTCAGACCCGAGCGGAGCAGCGTATCTCACCGCGCCGAGTGCAGAGCAGTCTGCAGCAGGCCGCGCGGCAGATAGACGGTAATGCGGAGACCCTGGCGGAGCTGCTGCGGGAGAGTGGAACGGCCTCTGGCGAGGTGGATGTGTCCCTGCCCAAGGAGCTGCTGCGGCTTCCTCCGGATCTGCGCAGTTCTGCCGTGTCAGACGCTGTGGACCGCTACCTGGCCCGCCTGGGCGTGGAGAAAGTAAACTACTCTCCGGAGCAGGCCGCACTGTTCATGCTCTTGCCCTCTGCGCGTGAGGGTACTATAGAACCAGCCCTGGTGAAGGACGGCCAAGTACTCAGTCAAGGGGTCGCCTGCGTGAATACGGAGGGGTAAGGAATGAAATACGTTGGGATCGATATCGGTGACGGTGAGAGCGCGGTGTCCGTGGTTTCCCGGGATGGGGCATTGCTGCCGACCGTGGTCCCATTGGGGAACGCCAACAGCATCCGATCCATCGTGGGCCGGCTGGGAGAGGAACCCGTGATCGGCGATGCCGTGGTGCTCAACCATGCCGTGACAGACCGCAGCGCCCGCTTTAAAAGCCGATTTCTATATGACAACCGGGCCCGGCAGGATCTGAGGCTGTTCGCCGAGGGTCTTTATGCCATGCTGTCCAAAGCGCTCCACGACGACGAATTGAAAATTGCATTGGGCTGCCCAGCGGCCTGGAAACCGGAGGCCCGAGGCAGATACGCGGCAATCGTGGCCAGTGCGGGCTTTCAAAACTTATATACCGTCTCGGAGTCCCGGGCCGCTTTTTTGTATGGCCACTACTGCAACGAACTTAATCTCTCCCAACAGATGCTGCAACGACCGACTCTGGTCATCGACATCGGTTCATCCACCATTGACTATGCCTACATTGTTGACGGCCGGGAGCGAGATGTGGGCGTCTTCGGCGAGGTACTGCTGGGCGGTGGACTGCTGGACGAACTGATTTTGAAAAAAGCGGTGGAGGAATCCTCTGACCGGGAAGCGATCGAAGATGTTTTCCGGCGGTTCCCTTCCTGGAAAAGTTACTGTGAGCTCATTGGCCGCACACTAAAGGAGGAGTATTTCCTCAATGAGGAGCGATGGGCAAATACGCCGTGCAGTTCCATTGCACCAATCTATGCAGATGCAGAAACGGTGCTGACCCTGCCGATTTCCCTCTGCGGCAGGGATATGGACCATCTTCTGGACCAAGGCATTGCAGCACTGGAGGGCCGTTCTTTCCGCCAGGCTCTGGGGGACACCTTGACTCGGGCCAGGGATATGACCTCCGAACATCCGCCGGAACTGCTGCTGGTCACGGGCGGAGCCTCCCGGATGAAGTTCTTTCAGGAGGCCTGCCGGGAAACCTTCCCCCAGGCTGCCCTGGCCCTATGTGGAGAGCCGGAGCTGTCTATTGCCCGTGGCCTCGGCATTGCCGCACGGACGGACGATATGCTGGGGCGATTCCGTGGCGAAGTGGCCGGCTATTTCAGAAGCGGTGCGATTAAGCGTGAAATTGAGCTGCAGGTACCACATCTTCTGCCTGACTATGTGCCCAAAACCGCCCAGTTGCTGGAACAGCAGGGGGTACTGCAGGCGGTGATGGATTTTCAAGGCCGTTTACGGGACACAGAACAGCTACGCCAATATCTCTTGGATCGGATTGCCGAGGTTTTTCGAGATCGGGAATTGACCGAAGAGAGCGACCGGATCATCGACCAGTGGATCGAAAAACGCCTGATCTCTGTCCAGAACGATTTGAACGCTATCTGTGACCGCTATATGATCGATCGGGCGGATATGTCTCTTGTGAAGATCCATGCTGAAGTTCCGATCACGCATCTTAACATTCCACTGAATTTGCGGGTGCTGGCGGCCATCAGCCAGCAGCCCTTGCTGCGGAAGCTGCTGTGGGGCGCTCGGCCGCTGATGAAACACCTGCCCAAAGCGGATTCCGGCATGACCAGGCAGCTACGCCGCCGGCTGACTGCGGAACTCTCCGATCCCAGCGGCGAGTTTGCCAAGGCCCTCAGCGCTCAGCTGGTTCAAGAGCTGCAGCAGCAGATCGACATTCAGACGCAAAAGGTTGAGATTCAGATACAATAGAAGTTGTGGCAATCGTACTGCTAAGTCTTTATCGAGTGCGCATCATGAAGAGGATAGAAAACGTTACCCCCTCCCCCCCCCTGAAAAGCGGGGTGGAAGCATAAGAAAGGCCGTCATCCCGGCATATTGAGATGGCGGCCTTTGTGTTCCTGTGTGAAGAGATCCTGCTGTTCATGGATGGTACCATAATGCTATCAGGTATTCTTGATAATTGGCCGAAGTTCAGCGAATAGATACCTTTATAGTGAGGCTGAGTGCGTTCAGACCTTGAGAGTGTAGAGCTCACCTAGCCGCCGCAAGCGCAGACAGGAAGGACCACCTGCATGAAAAAAGGGGTAGAACTGACTTGGATCTGCAGAAACGGCGCAAGAATACTTACAAGGTAACAGGAGTGGATCACTACCATATATAGGAAATGAGATTGACTTACAACTGGTACTGAGAGCAATTAGAAAGAGAAGTTCTTCTCTGCAGATAGGTCCCTTCCCCATGGGACCTTCTTGGCGGGCCACAATGACCCGGCCCCAGGTCCAGTTGACTGGCGCAGCCTCCCCTTGGCGGGGAGGCTGCATGTTTGTCTGCCTTCACTTCAGCAATCGGTACAGGTTGGAAGTCTGACCGCCGTTCTCCCGGTAACGAGGCTGCTTCTCCACTCTGTCCAGCCGAATGAGATCACTGAGAGCCCGTTTGACTGTTGATTTGGAGAGGGACAGATCCGCCGCGATGGTGCCGATGGCGTACCAGCTCTCACCATCCCCGTTGGCTCGGTCATGGAGGTACAGGCATACCATTTTCGCCCGGGCGGACAGTTCTCGGTCCCCATAGACATCGTTAAAAAAGCTCATGCAATCACCTCCCCTGCACTGTGTTGTAGGCGCTCGGGCCTCCAGCCCGATCTGCCGGCGGACGCTTTTCACGCTCCATCAGGATCGCCTGCGTCAGCTGCCGTTTCCCGGCATAGGCCACCTTTCTGGCCGCCCGCTCCGGCACCTGATAGGGTTCACCAAAGGTGATGCCCCATTCCAGAAACAGCCGCAGCCGGGTCCGCATGGGATGGGTGCCGGTCTTCATGACCACGAATTCTCCCTTGGGAATAGATTTCAACTCATCCGGCGTCATCAGAGGACGCTCTATCATCTGCAGAGATTGGCTGGGATCGTTTTTCCCCCGGGAGATGGAGCCGGAGAGGACTGTGCGGCTGCCCAGGGCCTTGGACAGCACCTCTGCTGTTTGGCTCTGGGGAGCGAAGCCGCCGAAGATGGTGTCCTGGCAGTTGTCCGTCAGGATCTCCGCACCCTCCTTGCCATAGTTCTTCTCCAACTGGGCAATGCTCTGAATGATGGGAACCAGGGTCAGCCGTCGGGAACGGCCAGCGGAGAACAGCGGCAGGATGTCAAAGGGCGGCATGGTGCCCAGCTCGTCGCAGAAGAACACCACACGGTTCTTCAGCTTTCCATCGTTTTCATCCGCCAGGAAGAACAGTTCCCGCGCCAGGTTCTGGATGATGAGGCCCGCCATGAAGTTTTTGGTGGCGTCCTCCTCCGGAAGGATCAGGAAGATGGCGCATTTCCGAGAGGCGAAGGTCTCCGCGTCGATGGCGCTGTCGAAGCAGAGCACCTGCTCCAGCTCCGTGTCCAGGAAGGAATTCAGCCTGGAAAGCACCGTGGACATGACGGAGGCCATAGCCTGATCGGAGGCGGTCAGCGCGGCGCCGGCCAGCATATAGGCTCTGTGGTTCTCCGGCAGCCGGTCCATGAGGATCTGGAAGCCGTTCCGCTGGTCCCTGCTCCTGGGGTCTACGGCCAGGAGGTCCTGCACAAGCTTGAACACCGACACGATGTGCCGCATCTCCGGCTCCCCCTCCGTCGGCGGAAGATATTCCGACAACAATAGGATCACCGCGGCCAGGAGACTCTCCGCGGACTCGTAGAAGTAGGCGTTCTCGCCCCGGGAACTCTCACCTTCCGGGTTGACGATGCTCTTGGCCAGGATCTTGGTATACTTCTCCGCCCGGGCTTTGTAGGTCAGGCTGTCCGAATGTTCTCGGGCCAGATCCATGTAGCGGTTGATGAGGGTCAGAAGATTGTTGCCATCAGATCGCGTTGGATTCCGCAGGTCGATCACGGAGACTTGATAGCCATAATATTTGCTGGCCACAGCGCCGTAGTTTCTGGCGAGGTCCCCTTTGGTATCCAGGGCCAGATAGCTCATGCCGCTGGCGCAGGCATATTCCAAATTTGGATACAGAAAGAAGGCGGTCTTGCCGACGCCACTTGCTCCGATCATCAGGCAGTGTATGTCGTCGCAATCCACTAAGGCTGTGACATGGTTCTTCCGGCCCACGCTGCCCAGCACCAGCCCCTGCTGCTTCGGCAGCTGTTTGCCCCTCCGCCAGCGGTGCGGCCGGAAAGGCACATGGCGGTACGTCTTTTGAACCTCCCGTTTTGTCGCCCAGCGGGCTGTGCCGTACTGCCCGTCACCCACAGTTTTACTCTTGATATTGTCCAGGGTGTAGTGCTGGGAAAGAAATGCCAGCCCTCCCACCACGATCAAAGCCACCACGGCAAAGCCGATCAGTGACCAGACATTCTGGTTCATTTGGATCTCTCACCTCATTTTCATTTCCATCCCCTGCTTTGGGTGTTCCTGCATGGCGCAGAGGTCTTCATTCCAATCCTTTTGTTCTGATATCAGTCGCCGAGTGGGAATGCCGAACTCCGACGCGATCTGTTCCGCCATCCGCTCACTTCCACGTTCCCCTGCTCTGTCGTGGTCCAGACACAGAGAGACCATTTGCGGTGTCTCCATTTGCGTCAGCATCCACCGCACCGGCTCATAGCTGGTACCGCAGCAGGCCACATAGCTGTGGCGCTGCCAGTCTTCCGGGTACAGGGTGAGATAGGAAAGCAAGTCGATGGGGGCCTCAAACACATACAGGTCCCCATCGTCTCCCAGGTGGTGAAAACTGTAGCGTGCCTCGCTGCCCTCCACATTGAGCTTGAAGGACCTGCCCTGACTGTTTGTGCTGCGCTTCTGCGCGTGACGTGGAACGCCGTGTTCGTCTGTTCCGACGAACACGGCGTTGTGATATTCCACATCCTCATAGAGCGTTCCCGCCCGCGCGAAGTGGGTGATGATATCCCGGTCGAT
>ENA-ORNG01000344-ORNG01000344.1-human-gut-metagenome-genome-assembly--contig:-NODE-344-length-42497-cov-3.451063_pt1 | contig 42497 bp, 39 predicted proteins | sample MGYA00242113_ERZ509018 | MGnify/ENA primary metagenome ERZ509018 (study PRJEB26280, sample SAMEA2338711) | human gut metagenome | biome: human gut; feature: human-associated habitat; material: faeces... | reverse complement strand
TCACCCCACTTGTTATTCAGTATATCATACTGTCTAACAAATGGGGTGCAGTTCAAGCGATGGAAAAAGAACTGAATTTTTTAATATACAATACGCCTGATGAAGACGTGACTATCCATGCGGCGGTAAAAGACGAATCCATATGGCTGACTCAAAAGGCTATGGCAGAGCTGTTTGGTTGTTCTGCGGATAATATCTCTTTGCACTTAAAAAACATTTTTGCGGAGGGTGAACTGGATAAAAATTCAGTTACCGAGAAATTCTCGGCAACTGCATCAGATGGGAAAAATTATCTTATGCAGTTTTATAATCTTGACGCGATCATTTCTGTGGGCTACAGAGTTAACTCTCGAAAAGCTACAAAATTCAGGATGTGGGCAACAGGCATTCTGAAGGAATATATGATAAAAGGCTTCGCGATGGATGACGAACGCTTAAAGCAGGGAAAAACAGCCTTTGGCAAGGATTACTTTAAAGAACTGCTTGAGAGGGTTCGCTCTATTCGCGCGAGCGAGCGAAGAATATGGCAGCAAATTACTGACATATTTGCCGAGTGCAGTATCGACTATGATAAAGACTCGCAAATAACACACGACTTTTATGCTATGGTTCAAAATAAATTCCATTATGCAATTACTGGTCAAACGGCTGCAGAGATCATCGATGCAAATGCAGATCATACAAAAGAAAACATGGGCTTGGTTACATGGAAGAATTCTCCGGATGGCAGAATATTGAAATCTGATGTGACTATTGCGAAAAATTATCTTAATGAAAAGCAGATTCGTCAACTGGAGCGGACGGTAACAGGCTATTTTGATTATATTGAAGATTTAATCGAGCGGGAAAATACATTTACTATGGCCGAGTTCGCGTCCAGCATCAACGAATTTTTAGCTTTTAGAAAATATGATGTGCTAAAAGGAAAAGGGAAAATATCAAAGAAGGATGCTGATAAAAAGGCGGCTGCCGAATACGACCAGTTTAATAAGACACAGAAGATTACATCGGATTTTGATAAAGAGGTAAAGCGATTGCTGCAAGGAAACGAGGGAAATAGATGAGCAAATTAGATGAATTAATACAAGAGCTGTGTCCGAATGGGGTGGAGTATATAGCGATAGGCGATGTCGTGCAATATGAGCAACCAACGAAATACATAGTGAGTAGTACAGAGTATAATGATACTTTTTCTATTCCAGTACTCACTGCCGGACAATCATTTGTATTGGGATATACTAATGAAGCAGAAGGCATATATAATGCATCAAAAGAAAATCCTGTGATAATTTTTGACGATTTTACAGGATCATTCAAATGGGTAGATTTCTCTTTTAAAGTTAAATCTTCTGCAATAAAAATACTTACGGGGAATGAAAGCAAAGTGTTGCTACGGTATATTTTCCATGTAATGGAGAGGATAGGATTTGCATCTAATGAACATAAAAGACTATGGATTAGCCAATATTCAGCAATAATAATTCCTGTCCCGCCACTGCAAGTGCAAGACGAAATTGTCCGTATATTGGACAACTTCACAGAACTTACAGAAAGCCTTGTGACAGAGCTTACAGAGGAACTTGCAGCAAGGAAGAAACAGTATGAATTTTACCGTGATAAATTATTAAACTTTGAAGATGTGCTAGGGGGGGCCACAAGTAATGTTGTATGGAGGACGCTTTGCCAAATTGCTGACATCGGAACGGGAAACAGCAATACCAACGAAGCAGTGGAAGGTGGCTTGTATCCATTTTTTGTTCGCTCGCAAGAGCCATTGAGAAAAAACGAATATGAGTTTGATGAAACTGCTATTATTACGGCAGGAGATGGTGTCGGTGTAGGAAAGGTATATCATTTTGTTGAGGGGAAATATGCTTTACATCAAAGGGCATATAGAATCCATATCACCGTTTCGGATGTGGAGCCCAAATATATCTTTCACTATATGAAAACCAAGTTTTTGCCTTATATCCAGAAAACAAAGTTCAAAAGTTCAGTGTCTTCTATTAGACGACCGATGCTGAATGAGTTTCCTATTCCGCTTCCACCACTGCAAATACAAAAACGCCTCGTTCATGTGCTGGACAATTTCGACTCCATATGCGCTAACCTTAACATTGGGCTGCCTGCTGAGATTGAACTGCGGAAAAAACAGTACGAATTTTATCGTAATGAGCTCTTGACATACGCAGCGACAGGCAAGACAATTTTAACAGACAGACAGACAGACAGACAGACAGACAGACAGACAGACAGACAGACAGACAGAATCTAATTAAGCTTTTGCAGTATATTTTTGGGGTTGCGTTTGTAAAAATCAGCGATATCGCCGTGATTACAAGAGGAGGAAATTTCCAGAAGAAAGACTTTTGTAAAGATGGGGTTCCGTGCATTCATTACGGACAAATATATACTCATTATGGGATCGGCACTGAAAAAACAATTGCAGCGATTACGCAAAGTGCTGCAAACAAGTCTAAGTTTGCAAAGCCTAACGACATTATAATGGCAGTTACGAGTGAAAATATTGAGGATGTGTGCAAATGTGTGGCATGGCTTGGAGATGAAAAAATTGCGGTAAGCGGACATACAGCCATTATTCATCATAATCAAAACGCAAGGTATTTATCATATTATTTTCATACAGATATGTTTTTTAAACAAAAGAGGAAATACGCCCACGGTACAAAGGTAATAGAGGTAACCCCGGATAACCTTAATGATATAATTGTTCCGTTGCCGCCAATAGATGAACAAAACAGAATTGCAGATATTCTAGATAGATTTGACGTCCTATGCAATTCAATCTCTTCGGGCATTCCGGCAGAGATTGAATTGAGACAGAAACAATACGAATATTACAGGGATAAATTGCTATCGTTTTAAAGAAAAACCAGAGGTACAAATATGGGAAAAACCTTAGAAGAAATTACAGGCGAGCTCAGAAAAAGCGATAAAAAAGTACAATTGATATATGCATTTAATGGCACGGGTAAAACACGGCTTTCAAGAGCATTTAAAGAATTAATTGCCCCTAAAAACGAATCAGATGAAGAGAATGCAGGACTGGCAAGCAAGAAAATACTTTATTATAACGCTTATACGGAGGATTTGTTTTATTGGGATAATGATTTAGGCAATGATATTGATATAAAATTGAAAATTCATCCAAACGAATTTACAGAATGGGTGTTTGTGGAACAGGGACAAGAGCAAAACGTAATAAGCAATTTTCAGACTTATATCAACAACGAAGCGTTAATGCCGAAATTCAATGAAGATTTTTCAGAGGTTACATTTTCTTTAAGAAGAGGAAATGACGAAGATACCGAAAACATTAAGATATCCAAAGGCGAGGAAAGCAATTTTGTCTGGAGCGTTTTCTATAGCTTGCTGGAACAAGTAGTAGCAGTATTAAATGTGCCGGAAGAAAGCGATAGAGAGACGGACAGATTGAATCAATTAGAATATATATTTATTGATGACCCGGTAACATCTTTGGATGACAATCATTTGATACAGATGGCCGTAAATCTTGCAGAAGTGATTAGAAGCAGTGAGTCCAATTTAAAGTTTATTATTACCACACATAGCGCTTTGTTTTATAACGTACTGTACAATCAATTGAAAATCAGAAGAAATGGATACATGCTAATAAAAAATGAAGACGGCAGCTATGATTTAGATACTAAGTTTGGTGATTCAAATGAAAACTTTTCTTATCATCACCACTTGATAGGTATAATTAAACGAGCGATAGAAGAAAACAAGATTGAAAAATATCATTTTACTCTGTTACGTAATTTATATGAAAAAGCATCAAACTTTCTCGGTTATGAAAAATGGTCGGATTTATTGCCCGACGATAAAGAAGTGTATGCAAAACGCGTTATGAATTTCTACAGTCACAGAACCTTATTGAATGAAGAAGTTAAAGAGCCTACGGAAGCAGAAAAACAAACGGTGAAACTATTATTCAATCATCTGATCGATAACGCAAAATTTTGGAAGGAGTCAGACTGATGTATGAATATAATCCGATAGCGGAATCAAACAATTTCATAGTTTTGGACAAGTACGAAAAGTATGCGTCACGTGTACGTGAAACAAGTACATATCAGACAGAGGCGTCGCTTGAAAAGGAATTCATACAAGATTTAGTGAACCAAGGGTACGAATATCTTCCGGATTTGAGATCCCCAGAAGCAATGTTTGAGAATGCACGAGTACAGCTACAGACGCTTAACGACGTTCAGTTTACTGACTCGGAATGGGAAAGATTTTGCGAAGAATATTTAGACAAAGCAGGCGATAGCCATATAGACAAAACCCGTAAAATCCATAATGATTATATTTATGATTTCGTATTTGATGATGGACATATAAAGAATATATATCTTGTAAAGAAGGAAGAAAAAGATATAGTAAAAAACAAGATGCAAGTTATTTCTCAGTTTGAACAAACAGGGACTTACGCCAATCGATATGATGTTACGATTTTGATCAATGGTCTGCCACTTATTCAAATAGAGCTTAAGAAAAGAGGAATAGCCATACGGGAGGCATTTAACCAGATAAACAGGTATAGCAAAGAGAGCTTTAATTCAGAAAACTCTTTGTACAAGTATTTACAAATATTTGTGATTTCCAACGGCACGGACAGCCGTTATTTTGCCAATACAACAAAACGGGATAAAAACAGTTTCGATTTTACTATGAATTGGGCAACATCAAAAAATGTCCTGATTAAAGATCTAAAAGATTTCACCGCGACTTTTTTTCAAAAGAACACAATATTAAAAATATTGCTGATTTATTCTGTCCTGGATGTAAATGACAATTTATTGATAATGCGTCCTTATCAGATTGCCGCCACCGAGAGGATTCTCTGGAAAATAAAAAGTTCTTACTATGCAAAGAAATGGGCAACCACCGAAAGCGGCGGATATGTTTGGCATACAACAGGTTCCGGGAAAACGCTGACCAGCTTTAAAGCTGCCAGATTGGCTACAGAACTTGACTTTATAGACAAAGTTTTCTTTGTAGTAGACCGTAAAGATTTAGATTATCAGACAATGAAAGAGTATCAGCGCTTTTCACCAGACAGTGTCAATGGATCGGAAAGTACTGCGGGACTGAAACGCAATATTGAGAAAAAGGATAATAAAATTATCGTCACTACTATTCAAAAATTGAATAATCTCTTAAAAGCCGAACCCGATTTGGAAATCTACAATAAGCAGGTCGTTTTTATTTTTGACGAGACCCACCGTTCGCAATTCGGAGAAGCGCAAAAAAATATCAAGAAAAAGTTTAAGAAGTATTATCAATTTGGATTTACAGGTACTCCTATATTTCCTGAAAACGCCTTAGGCACAGAAACAACTGAGTCAGTATTCGGAAGAGAGCTGCATTCGTATGTTATAACCGATGCGATCAGAGACGAAAAAGTACTGAAATTTAAAGTTGATTATAATGATGTTCGTCCCAAATTCAAATCAATTGAGATGGAGCAGGATGAGAAAAAGTTGACAGCGGCGGAGACGAAAGAAGCGTTATTGCATCCGCAAAGAATAAGGGAGATTTCGCAGTATATTTTAGATAACTTTGGAGTGAAAACGCACCGTACGCATCTTGGCGCCAAGGGGTTTAACGCTATGTTTGCTGTAAGCAGTGTCGATGCGGCAAAGCTTTATTATGAATCGCTCAACAGTATGCAAAGGGAGAGCGAAAGGCCGCTGAAAATTGCAACAATATTTTCTTTTGCGGCCAATGAAGCGCAGAGTGCTGTAGGGGAAATTCCTGATGAAAATTTTGAGCCCACGGCAATGGAAAGCAGCGCAAAGGAATTTCTGGCATTGGCTATTAATGACTATAACAAAATGTTTAAAACCAATTTTAGTGTTGAAAGCAAAGAATTCCAAAATTATTACAGAGATCTTTCTAATCGCATGAAGAATCAAGAAATAGACCTTTTGATAGTTGTTGGCATGTTTTTGACGGGGTTTGATGCGCCGACACTGAATACGCTGTTTGTAGATAAAAATCTCCGCTATCATGGACTTATGCAAGCATTTTCCAGAACTAATCGTATTTATGATTCCACAAAGACTTTCGGCAACATTGTTACATTTAGAAATCTTGAGCAAGCGACAATCGATGCAATAAAGTGTTTTGGCGATGATAACACAAGAAACATAGTTTTGGAAAAAAGCTATAAAGAATACATGGACGGATTCAAGGATATTGTTACAGGCGTAGAATGTCGTGGCTATGTGGATATAGTAAATGACTTGAATTCACGTTTTGCAGAAGTTGAGGAAATTGTCACAGAACATGATAAGAAAGAATTTGTTAAATTATTTAGCGAATATTTGAAGATAGAAAATATTTTGCAAAACTATGACGAGTTTACCTGCTTAAAAGAATTGCAAAAAGTGGACCTAAACGATTCTGAGGCTGTACGGGAATTCAAGGCTACGTATTTCGTCAGCGATGAAGATATCAGAGCTATGCAATCAATAGATGTATTGAAAGAAAGAACCATTCAGGATTATCGCTCTGTATATAACGATATTCGAGAGTGGCTCTATCGTGAGAAGGATGAGAGAGATAAAGAAAAATCAAAAATTGATTGGCATGATGTTGTATTTGAAGTAGAACTATTAAAATCTCAGGAGATTAATTTAGATTACATCCTTGAGTTAATCTTTGAGAAGCATCAAAATACGAAGGATAAAAGCGCCCTTATCGAAGAAATCCGACGCATAATTCGTTCCGGCACGGGCAATCGCGCCAAAGAAAGTCTGATTGTAGACTTTATAAATCAAACAGATTTAGATGAAATACAGGACAAAGCAGGTGTTATCGATGCATTTTTCCAATTTGCTCAAAAAGAACAGAAGAAAGAAGCAGAATCACTGATAGTTGATGAGCAACTTAACACGGAAGCCGCTAAACGATATATTCTTGCTTCATTAAAAAAGGGATACGCCAGCGAAAACGGAACGGGTCTGAATGAGACCCTGCCTAAAATGAGTCCTCTCAATCCACAATATCATGGAAAGAAGCAGCGAGTGTTTGAAAAAATATCTGCTTTTGTGGAAAAATATAAGGGAGTAGGCGGGACAATTTAACCGGGAGAACTATACAAATTCACTTCACAAGTGATATAATATTATCATAAAAAACAATGACTTATAAGCGCAGGCAAAATTGCTCAGCAAGAAAGGAAGGATAGTATGGGATTTTTAGATTCATTTAATGACGAAGAAGGTAAAATTAGCAAAAATTCAGGAAAGTATCGCGTAATGCAGATCGTTTTAAGAGAAAAATTCGTTGGAAAGGGTTCAAAAAATTTTCGTGAAATAGAAGACCTTTGCAATGAGCAGTATGCAGAAGGATATCGCTTGCATACATTTGCTCAATCCACATCAGGATCAACAGGCTTGGGCGGAGGAGACCGTACCGTTTGCAACCTTGTATTTGAGCGCATGGATTGATTAAAAATTAAGAGGCAACAGAGGAAATGACAGAAGAAAAAAAGAGGGCGTATTTTGAAAAGTATGCTCAAATGAAAGCTAAAATAAATCAGGCAATGGGAAACTACAAGGGTGAGATGATAAAGCTCAGTGACTGTATAGCTGACAATCCTGAGCTTCCTGGACAAGAATTTGAAACATCGAAAAAAGTAGTTTCCTTGTTGCGAGAACACGGATATAATGTAGAATATCCGTTTGCTGGCAGCAATTCAGCTTTCAGAGGCGTTTTCGGAGCTGATAAGCACAAGTATAAAATAGCCATATTGGCTGAATATGACGCGCTGCCTGAGCTGGGACATGCATGCGGACACTGCCTTTCATGCGCGGCATCGGTATTGGCGGCGTTATCTCTTAAAGACTTGCAAGACGATTTGAATGCAGATATCCACATTATCGGAACTCCGGATGAGGAGCACAGAGGATATAAATGCGTAATGTGCAATCAAGGGATTTTTGATAAATACGACATGGCCATCATGGTTCATATGTATAACAGTAATTGGATCATGCCGAAACTTAAAGCAGTAGATGAGTTCATATATGAGTTTGAGGGAAAAGCTGCTCACGCTTCGGCAGCGCCATGGGAAGGCCGCAACGCGTTAAACGGAGTCCAGCTTATGATGCACGCTATTGATATGCTGAGACAGCATACAAGGCCTGAGGCACAGTTCCATGGCATAGTTTCCTATGGAGGGGCAGCGCCCAATATCGTGCCGGAAAAAAGCTCGCTTAAACTTTTTGTCAGGGCCGATGGAAAGGAATATCTGGAGGAGCTTATAGGGCTGGTGGATGACTGCGCGCGGGGCGCTGCCATTGCTACGCAGACCACATTTAAAAAAATTCCTCAAAAGTATCATTATTATCTGAACCTTCGCGATAATAAAACGGGCGCGGACGCGTTGAGGGAGGTCTTCGATGAGCTGTGTCTTGTGGAGAATTACCCGGAAGGAGCTATTTTTGCGTCTTCAGATATAGGCAACGTAAGTTATGTTTGCCCTGCTTTCCAGCCATGTTTGCAGGTGATAGATAATGCAACCATACATACAAGGGAGTTTGAGAGAGCCATGAAAACTGACAAGGCTCATCAATCTATAGTGACAGCTGCACGTATAATATCATGGCAGATAGCGAAGATATTCAGTGATGAAGAGAAAATCGCTGCTATGAAAGCAGATTTTTGTCGCCTTCCATGAGGCGCAGGAAACTGCAAATAGAAAAACATTGATTTAAACGGACACTTTAGCCTCAATTAAAATGTTGTAATATTTTTAAGAATTTAAAAATATTACAACATTTATGTAAAAAATCGGGCCTAAACGGGTGGTAAAGGGGCAGGATGTTGCATTTTTTTATAATTTTCTCAAAATATACAACTTTTTTCAAAAAATGTTGTATATTTTTTTGCTTCTGGAAATAATTACAACATCTCACTTGCTTGGACGTCTGGCAAAAGCCATTTTCTATAGATTTACTGACAAAATCACAAAAAATTAAAAATTTTGTCAGTGTTGCAAGGTTCATGCTACATTAAAAGATTTTACTATTGCATTGCAGATCTTGACCGTAGGAAAGCCGTGACCTGCATATACGATTTATTTTAAGTCAAGAGGAAGAAACAGCTTCAGCTATGCGCTCCATACCTAATTTGACCATAGCTTTTGGCATGGCTAAATTTAGGCGGACATAGCCTTCGGCATTGCCGACAAATAGAGAATTGCCTCCTTCCAGCAGAACGCCAGCGTTGTTAGCGAAGAAAAGAGACAGATCGCCAGCGCCAGGCAGAGTTTTACTAAAATCCACCCATGCAAAATAGGTAGCTTCAGGCATTTGGAATGAAGCGGATGGTATATTTACTTCAAGAAACTCTTTAACAAAATTAAGATTACCATCGAGGTAAGCTTTCAGCTCGTTTAGCCATTGGCTTCCTTCCTGATAAGCAGCTTGGTGGGCTGCCAGAGACAAAGGATTGATAGCGCTGCAAGTCTTATCGCGAGATATGAATCTTTTTCGTTCTTCGGCGTTTCTGATTATGATGTCTGAGAAGCATAGTCCGGCCAGATTGAAAGTTTTGCTTGCTGACATGCAAGTTACAAGGCGGTCGTAATCAGGCATGATTTTGCCCATAGGAATATGTTTCAAACCGGTGCGCAGAAGGTCGCAGTGGATTTCATCTGATACTATCCAAAGACCGTGTTTTTCACATGTTTGGGCGATGTGTTGAAGCTCAGATTCTGTCCAGACGCGGCCTGTTGGATTGTGAGGATTGCACAGCATCAGCATTTTCACATCCGGATCGGAAGCTTTTTTGTCAAAATCGTCAAAATCTATTTCAAATCCGGAATCTTTTTTCTGCAAAGGCGAACAAACCAGCTCCACTTGGTTGTATTTACAGGCGTGAAGAAAGTGGCTGTATGCCGGCGTCATGGTGAGAACCTTTCCGTTGCAAGGTTTTACCAGGTCTTCAATAAGCTGATAAAGAGCAGGGATTATGCCCTGGGAAAAGGTCAGCTCTTCTTTAGGAAAGCTCCAATCGTAATTATCGAGACACCATTTATGAAAAGCATCATAATAATCCGAGTCATAGACTCCTGTATAACCTAAAATCTTCTTGTCCACTCTGTCTTTGATGGCTTGCCTTATTTCAGGAGCTACGGCGAATTCCATATCAGCTATCCACATTCTGATAAACTCATCGTCGGCATAACGAAATTTTTTATCAGGCCCGCATTTGAATATATAAGAGCGCCAGCCTTCTACGTTTTGAGAATTGGTATTTTTTCTGTCGACTATCTCATCAAAATTGTATTTCATTTTGTCGTTCCTCCCAGGATACTTTGATAAAGAATCATGTTTTCAGATATCTGTTATATTACCTGTTTATTATATCACTGAAAAGGCGTCAAAGAAAGAAATCATTGAATTATTAAATTTACAAGTATATAATAAACAAGCGTGTGAAAATGGAAACTAATGTGAAATGGGAGGAAACTTTATAATGAGTAGAGAAAATTTCCAGTCTAGGCTGGGATTTTTGCTTGTAAGCGCAGGATGCGCCATAGGAATAGGCAACGTTTGGAGATTTCCGTACGTTGCAGGCGAAAACGGGGGCGGTGTGTTTGTGTTGTTTTACCTGCTTTTCCTGCTTGTCATGGGAGTACCTGTACTTACGATGGAATTGGCTGTGGGCCGTGCCAGCAGAAAAAGCGCGGTCAACGGATATAAAAGCCTGGAGCCAAAAGGAAGCAAATGGCATATTCACGGATGGTTTTGCATGTTGGGCTGCTACCTTCTGATGATGTATTACACCACGGTATCAGGCTGGATGACAAGTTATTTTGCAAAGTTTGTCGCAGGTGATTTTTCTTCAGGGATGAGTTCTGAAGAGGTGGGAAATGTATTTCAGGATATGCTTGCAAGCCCCGGAGAAATGGGCTTTTGGATGGCGGCTACAGTGCTGGTAGGCTTTATCGTATGCAGCTTTGGACTGCAGAAAGGTCTGGAGCGCATATCCAAGTTTATGATGGTAGCTTTGCTTATTCTGATAGTTATTTTGGCCATAAACAGCGTAACGCTGGAAGGGGCTATTGAGGGAGTTAAGTTCTATTTGCTTCCTGACTTTGAAAGAGCTTCTGAAGTAGGCATAGGCCAGGTCATGATGGCGGCGATGAATCAGTCGTTCTTTACATTGAGCCTTGGAATCGGCGCAATGGAGATATTTGGAAGCTATATGTCCAGAAAGAATACCCTTACGGGAGAAGCAGTTCGCATATGCGGACTGGATACTTTCGTGGCAGTTATGTCGGGAATGATAATCTTCCCTGCATGCTTTTCTTTCGGAGTGCAGCCGGATTCAGGCCCTCCGCTTATTTTCGTTACGTTGCCTAACGTATTTGTAGATATGGCCGGAGGAAGACTTTGGGGAGCGCTATTTTTCCTGTTCATGACATTCGCCAGCTTCACTACGGTTATCGCCGTGTTTGAGAATTTGCTGGCCAGCTGCATGGACAACTTCGGATGGACGCGCAAAAAGGCGGTAATCATTAATTTGATATTGGTACTTGCAGCCAGCCTGCCTTGCGTGCTTGGATATAATGTGTGGAGCGACCTTCAGCTGATAGGCGGAAGAAACGTGCTCGATACTGAAGATTTCTTGGTAAGCAATTTGCTGCTGCCTATAGGGTCTTTGATATATCTGCTGTTCTGTGCTACCAAATGGGGTTGGGGCTTTGACAATTATATCGAAGAAGCCAACAAGGGAACCGGACTTAAGATGTCCAGAAAATTTAAATATTATTTTCAAATAGTCTTACCTGTGCTTATAGTTATCATACTGGTGCAGGGGCTCATATGATAACGCCGGATATTTATTAAATACACTATATATGCGATGAAAGGACTGTATCAACGTTTTTGAACAGTCCTTTTTGATTTACTTTACATGTATTTTACAAACATTTAATGCGTAGGCGGTTTCACTTGTCAGCAGAATCTTATATTATAAGATACCAACATATATCCAGAAAATGTAATTTTATACTGGAGTATACTTAAATTTAATTTTTCACCCCGTTTTTTTAAATAACGTTACGTATTATATATAAGGAAGGAAATCGCTTTCATGGAAGAACAACATAAAATCATCCGGCAAGTATATGCGGCGAAAGAGGATGTTAAAGAAGCAGACCTTCTTATCAGTACATATATGCCTTTCATTAAAGCAGAAACCGCGAAATTTTTGAAAAGACCGCCCATTGAGGCCCATGACGATGAGCTCAGCATAGCTATGATGGCTTTTTATGAAGCAATCAATGGCTACTCCAAGACTCGTGGAGCATTCTTCAAATATGCGGCCATGATTATACGAAGCCGTCTCATAGATTATGCACGCAGAGAAAAACGGCATGAAAGCAATATATCTTTAGATTCTGCATCTGAAGAGGAGAACCCTTTAATAGATCGTATCTCTGATAGCAAAGACCATCACGAAACGGTAGAATTAAAAGAATCTACACGTTCGGAAATAGTGGAGCTGACTCGGCAGATGGAAGATTTTAAAGTCAATTTAAGCGACGTAGCGGATAACTGCCCGAAACAGCAAAGAACCCTTTATGCTTGTCATAAAGCGTTGCAGTACGCCCAAGAGAACCCTGAACTTTTGGAAGAACTTTTAAAGACAAAAAGATTGCCGATAAGCAAGCTGTCTGCAGGGTGTGGCATAGAAATAAAAACATTGGAAAGGCATCGCAAATATATGGTGGCTTTGTTGCTGATTCATACCAATGGTTATGAAATCATACGAGGGCACTTAAAACAAGTGATGAAAGGAGTGGCAAGATAATGAGCTATATGGTTATGGAATGTCACCCCGGATATGCGATTTTATTGGATGAAGAGGGGAGATTTTTTAAAGCTGCCAACTTGAGATATGAGGTTGGGCAGACCGTATACGACCCAATATTTGTAAAGGATAATCCTTCTGAGAAAAAACACGGAAAGCTATTGCTTAAGAGCGGTATCTTGGCAGCGGCGGCATGTTTCCTTTTGTTCTTTGGAATCAACTACTACCATAATTATATTGAAGTTTATTCTTCCGTATATCTTGCCATAAATCCGCAAGTGCGGATGGAGCTCAACCGGCAAGGAGAAGTGGTGGAATTGGTCGGCACCAACCAGGATGGAATGACGCTGCTTGAAGGTTATGACGCTGAAAGGAAAGATAAAGCAATAGTAGCAGATGAATTGATTGACAGAGCTATTGACATGGGATTCTTGTCGGAAGGAGGACAAATTTCTTTTTCCATCGATTGTCCTGAAGACGCGCTGTTTCAGCAATACGGTACGGAACTTCGCCAGGAGGTAACAGAGCATTTGAAAGGGCGTATTACCGTTGAAATCGAAATCATCGATTACAAAAAAGGAAGCAATGCAGATAAGAGTGAATCAGGATCGGACTTGGCCGCTTCTCAGGATGTCCAATCTCCGCAAAAGCCATCCGGCACATCTGATTCGAGCAGTTCCGCATCGTCCTCTTCGGACTATGGCAATTCAGATTACGGCCAGAGCAGCAGCGGAAAAGGGAATAGCAGCGGAAATAATCAGAGCGGCGGAAGCAGCCAGAACAGCGGAGACAGTCAGTCATCGGTCACTCAGCAACCTGAAACACCGCCTCAAAACAGCAACACGGGAGCCGGTAATCAGAGCAACTATGGCAATGATACCAATTATGATGATGGAGGCAGCAATTACAGCGATAGTGACGACAGTGATGATGACAATGGCGCCGATGATAATGATGATGACGGCGATGACGATGATAGTGATGATGACAACGGGCAAAGCAATTATGATGATTAAAAAAATTTTATTTGATACCCCGATTTTTGGTAAAGTCATTCGTAATCTGTTAATACAAAGATAAGATAAGAAAGTTTTATAGAAGACGAAAGGAGCAATAAGCATGAAATTAAGAAGAAAAATATTGGTTGCGGTTTCTTCACTGACCGTTATGACGGCAGTACTTCTGTCCGGATGCAGTGCCCCTGCAGCAGAAGAATCGGCTGTATCTGAGAAAGGAATACTTACTTTAAGTGTAAATCCGGAAATCCAAATCGAATATGACAAAGACGGAAAAGTCTTAGCCCTGACAGGACAAAATGATGACGGAGCAAAGATCGTTGAAGCGTATCAGGATTATATCGGCAAAGACTGTGAAGAAGTTTTGAGAGAATTGGTTGTAAAAATCAACGAGTCAGGTTATTTCGTAGATGATATAGATGGACATAAGAAAAACATAGTACTGAAGCTGGAGCCGGGCTCAGTGCTTCCTGATGATGATTTCCTCATCAACATTAGCACAAGCGCGCAGGACGCCGTTAAAGGTCTCAGCCTGTCTTCAGGAATAGTTACCATAGATGATGATGATTACGACCAGGCTTATGCCAAGGATAACCAGCCTTCTCCTTACATTACTTTGCAAAAAGCACAGGAAATAGCCCTGCTGCAGGCCAACGTCAACGCATCCGACGCTGTATTTGAAGATAAAGAGTTCGACCATGACGACGGCACACCTGTCTTCGAACTGGAATTCACCGCCAATGGAAACAAATACGAATATGATGTCCATGCGGTTACAGGAAAAGTTATAAAAGCTGAGCATGAGACTATAAGAAACAATGCAAGCGGCAGCGGCAGCACCGCATCTAACAATACAGATTACGGCCCTGGCAACGATGGCGTGACTGACTATAACGACAACAGCTATATCAGCAATAACAACAGCGGTGCTAGCTCAAGCAGCGGCAGCACCGCAAGTAGCAACAGCCATAACGGCAACTCTAATTACAACGGCAATACTAACTACGATGACAACGGTAACACCAATTACAGCGGCAATACCAACTACGATGACAATGGCAGCACTAATTACGACGATAACGGCAATTCCAATTATGATGACGGAGGCAGCAATTACAGCGATGACGATGACGACGATGATGATGACAATGATGATTAATCATAAAGCGTCAGATGCTATGCGGCATGAATTAAAGCACCAGATTAACCTTAGGGAAGACCTGGTGCTTTCCCAACGTCTTAGAAAAATCTTTCCTCATGATAAAAACGCAGGGGCAGATGGCACCTATAAGGTTACCAGCCTTTACTTTGACACTCCTTATGATGATGCCTTGAGAGAAAAGCTCAACGGAGTAAACAGAAGAGAAAAATTCCGGCTTCGCTATTACGGAGACGATATTTCATTCATTCGAGTGGAAAAGAAATACAAAGAAAACGGTCTTTGCGGCAAGCGCAGCGCATTGTTGACACCCACACAAGTTCAAAAACTCATTTCAGGAGAATATGAGTTTTTACTTGATACGGAAGAGCCGCTTCTCGCGGAGTTTTACAGCAAGCTGCAGGGAAAAGCTTTGCGCCCTAAAACCGTTGTAAGTTATAGCAGGGAAGCTTTCTGTTATGACCCGGGAAATGTGAGAATTACTTTAGACAGAAACGTTGGGGCAGCTTTCAACGTTGCGGAGTTTTTAAATCCAACTGCGTCTTGCCTAAATGTATTGGGAGATGTCACAGTGCTGGAAGTAAAATATGACAGATTTTTGCCTGAAATTGTAAGAATGGCAGTGCAAGTGGACGGGAGAAAATCTATGGCATGTTCCAAATATGCCTTGTGCCGTCAATGGGATTAGACGAAAGGCGTCACGTCCGTACGTATGATAATGATTATCCGCCGGGAGGAACATATAAATGACATTTCAAGATATTTTTAAATCGGGCTTTATCGAAAATATAGCCAGCGTGTCTGTTCTGGATATGGCTATCGCACTTGTTCTGGCTTTTTTGATGGGAATGTTTATATTTTTCATTTACAAAAAAAGTTACAGCGGAGTGATGTATTCTGCCAGCTTCGGAGTGACTCTTATAGCCCTTTCGCTTATCACCACTATTTTGATTATGACGGTTGCCAGCAATGTGGTGCTGTCGCTGGGCATGGTGGGCGCTCTGTCTATTGTAAGATTCCGTGCGGCCATTAAAGAGCCTATGGACATTGCCTTCCTATTTTGGGCTATCGCTGTAGGCATAGTGCTGGCAGCAGGTTTGATTTTGCTGGCGGTAGCAGGCAGCGTTTTTATCGGCGTAGTGCTTCTGATATTCGCTCAAAAAAAGACGGTGGATTCGCCATATATATTAATAGTACATTGTGAAAACGGACAAATAGAAAAACAGACCAAAGAATTTGTAAAAGCTCATGTTAAAAGAATTAACGTAAAAAGTAAAAGTGTGACAGGCGGCCAAGTTGAACTGAACTACGAAGTGCGCTTGCAAAATGACGACTGTGATTTTGTCAATGAACTTGAAGCTATGGAAGGCGTTTCCAGAGTAGTGCTTGTTTCATACAACGGGGATTATATGGGATAAAGACATGTTAAACAGCAAGCATATTGATAAGATTTGCATTGCGGCTGCATTGTTGGCCCTGGCGATTACAGTGATTCTGATATTTGGCGATAAACTGGGCATACCTAAGGCCAGCCGGAATCCCGGATATGTATCCAGATTGTTTGACGACAGCCGCGTGCATACGATCAACATTCAGATTGACCGGTGGGACGACTTCATAGAACAAGCTGAAAAAGAAGAGTATGTTCTTTGCGATGTTAACATTGACGGTGAAGACTTTCGCAATGTAGGTATCAGAGCAAAGGGCAACAATTCCTTAAGTCTGACGGAGGAATACGGGCTATGCAGGTATAGTCTAAAGCTGGAGTTCGACCAGTTTGTAGACGGCGGAAATTATTACGGCCTGGATAAATTTTCGTTAGATGCGTCTTTTCAGGATAACAGTTATCTGAAAACATATATGGCGTATGATATGATGAGCTTTATGGAAGTGCCTGCTCCACTATGCAGTTATGTATGGGTGCAGGTAAACGGCAAGGATTGGGGTTTGTTCCTGGCAGTTGAGGAGCCGGAAGAGTCTTTTGCTCTTAGAAATTTCGGCAGGGATTACGGGCAGCTTTACAAACCTGACTATCGCTCATTGGATGATGAAAATAACGATGTGGCGCTAAAGTACGTTGACGATAATGCGGAAAGCTATCCAAACATCTTTGAAAACGCCAAATTTGATACATCAGAGGAAGATAAGAAGCGTTTAATCAAAGCGCTGGAGGTTTTAGATTCCGGAGAAGCTTTGGACACGGCTGTCGATGTAGAAGAGGTTTTAAGGTATTTTACTGTTCAAGTTTTCGTTATGAACTGGGACAGCTATTTAGGATACACAGGCCATAATTACTTTTTATATGAAGAAGACGGCTTGCTTAGCATCATTCCGTGGGATTATAACCTGGCTTTTGGCACATATGCTCTGGGAATGACCAACCCTATTGACGACCCGAATATAATTATCAATTATCCGATAAATACTCCAGCTGAAGGCGAGATCATGATGAATAGACCTCTTTATCATAATCTGATGCAGAATGACAAATATTTTGCCCGCTATCATGAGCATTTTGATATGTTTATTTCTGAATATTTTGAAAGCGGAAGATTTGAGGAGACATTGGCTCAGACAGAGCAGATGATAGCGCCTTATGTTCAAAAGGACCCTACGTCATTTTGTTCATATGAAGATCATAAGCTTGCGGTAGACACTTTGAAAAGCGTTTGCCTTTTGCGAGCCGAAAGCGTAAGAGGCCAGTTGGAGGGATATTTTCCATCCACTTTGCAGCAGCAGCTTCATATGGACGCCGGTGTCGATGCGTCTGAAATCAAGCTAACTGATTTGGGAGATTTTGATGATTTGTCATCTTAAATAGGCTGGCATCATGCACCTTGTTCTCATGGCTGTCTGTCGCCTGAACCTAATCAGAGCTGCTTCGGCTATTTAACCAATGCTTCTTTCGCTTTGACCAGATGCCTGTAGCTGTTGAAAGTAAGGCAGCCTATAGTTACCGCTGCAATATCGACGCAGGTACGAATTATGAGGTCGATTACATCTACAGCAAACACAAGAGGCATAAAAAAATTAAACAGCAGCAGATTGAGCCCGAACAGGAGGCCGCCTAAAATAAGAGACTGCTTTATACGGCATTCAGCGTCTATATACATATTAATCCATGCCATTATAAGCGCAATAACCAGTCCGGCCAGAAAGCACCATGCCATGGTCTGCACAGGTTCAATATCAAAAGAAGAGTAAATATCTATCACCAGATATTGAATAGTTCGCCAAGATACAAAGCAGGCAGCAATCGCCAATACAGGCAATACAGTGTTCTTGTTTTTTCTTCTGGAAGTTTCAGCCTGCGTTTTGCCTAAAAGCAAGCCTGTTAAAATTCCCATTACGACAAGAGCGAAACTGTCTGCCAGAGGATAGGTTAATTGGTCAACCGGTGCCACGTGGGGCAGCGGTTCCAACAGATAGACAACCCAAATGGCGCAGCAGCAAAAGCCGTATTGGAGTCCTTGGATTATTCGATTTCCGTAAAGCCGCTTCCTTATGAGAAGGAACATAGAACAGATGGCCGAATACGCAAAAAAACCATATATTGTAAAAGCAAGCGGCATGATTCCGTTTTCCGCCAGAAAGCTGGGAGGCAGAGCGCTTTGCGATGCCGGCGGTATAGCCATCTGCCCCAATATTCGAGCTGCAGTGGTCATCAAGCCTATAAACATAATTTTTGATAAGGTTTTCAATTTCATACTCATTTTAGTTCCTATTGATTTCCTCGATAATAGGGTTTAAAAAAGCCAAATCAGTAAAGTCCGCTTCTTTGCCATAAGTGTCCAGAAAAGCTTGATTTTCTGCCGTTTGATTTTCATAAGGGACGCTTTTGAGGGACTTGTGCATCAGCGCCATCATCGCTCGATGGGAGAGGGACAGATTCTGATAATCTATCTTTCCGCGAAGATGATAAATTTCAGCCCTTCTGAACAATTGGTCTGAAATCTGATTTTTCATGGAATTTTGAATATCGCTTATTACCGATTGCTGATTGGGGTCGGATACGCCCACGGTTACAATTATCAATTTTTGTTTACCCGACAGCGTGAAGTTTCGAAACGTCGAAGACAGTCCTAACACGCCGCCGGCATAAAGTCCGCCCATGTATATTATGATGTTTCGATCCTTAAACTCAGGATGTTTATTGTAGCTGACGGCAGGCAAGCCTGTTCTTTCTGACAGCTTTTCAGCGTAATATTTAGTACTTCCGTATTTGCTTCCGTAAATAATAATACCGTTCATAGTCATTATGATATAAAAAAACCAGGCAGCAAACTATCGCGGCCTGGTTAATATTATGTAAAATCATTTAAAAATATCCATCTTTTCTATTCGGTCAAAGGCTTCCGCCAATTTGTCGATTCCGACGGTACAAGCAATTCTTATGTATCCTTCGCCGCAATCGCCGAAAGCGTTGCCGGGAAGAGTGAGAACATGGGCTTCTTTCAATATTAAGTCGGAAACTTCAGCAGACGTCAAGCCCGTTTTCTTTATGTTGAAAAACAGGTAGAAGGTACCTTTCGGGTCCGGCACAGACATGTTTGGAATGCGGTTAATCCTTTTGGCTGCATAAAACACCCTGTTTTTATATTCTTCCCTCATAGCGGGCTGTATTTGATGGCGGTGTTCCATAGCGTACAAAGCAGCCCTCTGAGAAATTGAAGGGTAAGTGAACACCAGCTTTTCGCTTATTTGACGGATTACGTTCACCAGAAATTCCGGAGCTATTATATGTCCTATCCTCCATCCTGTCATAGTGTAGTCTTTTGAAAAGCTGTTTATTACGATGGTTCTGTCTTTGACTTCGGCGATTTGAAGCATGGACATGAAAGGATTTTGGAAGGAATAAAGGCTGTATATTTCATCTGAAATTATTACCAAATCATTTTCTATGGCTATTTTTGCGATATTTTCCATAGTTTCTTTGGTGAAACAACTTCCTGTAGGATTGTTAGGCGAATTTATCACTATAGCTTTTGTACGCTCTGTAATAAGCGATTTTAGCCTATCTACGTTTATTTGAAAATCTTCTTCCTCAAAAGTAGGAAGAACCACAGGCACGCCGCCGGCCAGCTGAATCTGCTGCGGATACTGAGTATAGTAAGGCGCATGGATGATGACCTCATCTCCCGGGTCCAGAATGGCCTGCAGAGATAGATTCATAGCCAGGCAGGCACAGGAAACCATGATTTCTTCATCTTTTATGGTGATTCCCAAATCATCCCTGTAATAATCTGCGATAGCTTTTCTTAGTTCAGGATCACCGCGAAAATCGGTATATTTTGTATGACCTGCCAGAGCGTCTTCCATGGCAGCTTTGATTATTCGGCTATCAGTGATGAGATCAGGGTCTCCAAGGCTCAAATTTATACAATCATCGAATTTTCTTGCCAAGTCATAAGAACTGCTCATGGCTGTGCTATAGTCTTTCCAAAATCTCTTTGAGATAAATCTGTGTTTCATTTTCTGCTCACCTCGCATGTCTTTGTATTTGCGTTTTCATACTTTCGAATTAATTTTCATAATATCATCATTTGTGTAAAATAGCAAATTTCATATTGAAAATATTATACAGAATGTTTAAAATAATAGAGTATATTACTTTTAGAGAAGGGACCTTGAATATTTATGCCAAAAACTATCAGAGCTGTAGGAGCATGTCTTATAACATCTTCTTTTTTTGGGCTGAGTTTTATATTTATAAAGCTGGTCGTGGATGAAATTCCGTTGTTCTCAATGTTGGCGTGGAGAAACGTGATAGCCCTAATAGCTATGACGATATGCGCCGCTGTAGGAATCCTTGATATCCATCTAAAGGGTAAGGATTTGAAACTGTTGCTTTTACTCAGTCTTTTTCAACCCATATTGTATTACATATTTGAAGCCTTGGGCGTTAAGATGACCACAGCTTCAGAAAGCGGAATAATCATTGCATGCATTCCTATAATGACCATGATATTCAGTATAATATTTTTAAAAGATAAGCCTACCAGGCTTCAAGCTCTTTTCATGGTGCTTACCGTGGCCGGTGCAGTCATCGTTGCAGGTATAGGAGGGCTGCAGACATCAAGCAATCTTTTGGGATATTTCATCCTAATTTTAGCTGTATGCAGCGATTCGGCTTACTCTATAACTTCTCAGAAGCTTAAAGATTTTACGAGCGCTGAAAAAACTTATGCTATGTGTGTTTCGGGTACTGTAGTGTTCACTGTATGCGCTTTTGTACAAAACGGAGCCCAAGGAACAATTAAGGAGTTTGTCACCTTGCCGTTTTCCGATACGGGATTTTTGATTTGCGTTTTATATTTGGCTATAGGCTGCAATATCATAGCTTTCCTCTGCTCCAATTACGCAATCTCTATCATTGGAGCTACAAGAAGATCTGCTTTTGCAGCTGTGTCAACGGTTATAACGGTAGTTGCCGGCGTATTTTACTTACACGAGCCATTTACATGGCTTCAAGCTTTAGCTACCGCGATGATATTGATAGGCGCTACAGGAGTCAACTTTGCCGCCAAGAAAGATGGCAGCACGCAAAAGCTGGCGGATGTGCCTAAATAAAGCGGACGAGTATTGAAAACCCTATCGTGTTAAAAGAACGATAGGGTTTTAAGCATATTTATATTTCAAGGTAAGAAATAGTTTGGAAGGAGAAAATATGACGCTTAAAGAGCTGGAAATCGGGCAGACCGCCAGGATAACATCTGTTGGAGGAGAAGGTGCGCTGAGACAGCATTTTCTTGACATGGGCGTTATCCCCGGCGCTGAAGTAACGCTGATTAAGTATGCTCCGATGGGAGACCCTATGGAATTGCGAATTCATGGGTATGAATTGACATTAAGGCTTGAAGATGCTGAAAAAATTCAAATTTCTCGTGACCTGATTGATAAAAAACAAGAATCGCCGTTAGGCGATATGATAAATAAGGACTATATCGAAAATAAAAATAAAGAATATGCAACAAATAAGAGCAAAGCTCATCCCGGCCTGGGTGAGGGAGGGAAGTATCATGAAAAAAAAGACGAGCATCCTCTTCCAAAAGGTACAACTCTCACATTCGCTTTGGCAGGCAACCAGAATTGCGGCAAGACTACGCTGTTCAACCAGCTGACAGGCGCCAATCAGCATGTAGGCAATTTCCCGGGAGTAACTGTAGACCAAAAAAGCGGCAGCATCAAAGGCCACAGCGACACTCTGGTGACGGACTTGCCCGGCATTTATTCCCTGTCGCCTTACAGCAGTGAAGAACTGGTTTCGCGGAGGTTTATCTTGGAGGAAAAGCCTACAGGCATTATCAACATAGTAGACGCCACCAACATAGAGAGAAACCTCTATCTGACTATGCAGCTGATAGAACTGGATATTCCTATGGTCTTGGCCCTCAATATGATGGATGAGGTCAGAAATAACGGCGGAACTGTACATATAAATGAAATGGAAGAAATGCTGGGTATCCCGGTGGTGCCTATCTCTGCCGCGAAAAATGAAGGAATAGATGAATTGGTAAGCCATGCGTTGCACGTGGCTCAGTATCAGGAGAAACCCAGCAGAAACGACTTTTGTAATAAAGATGAAAACGGCGGAGCCGTACACAGGTGTATCCACGGCATAATGCATCTGATAGAGGACCATGCTGCAGCAGCAGGCATTCCGATAAGGTTTGCTGCAGGAAAGCTGATTGAAGGCGACGGAATGGTGACAGAGGCTCTTAAACTTTCCGATAATGAAAAAGAAATGATGGAACACATCATATCTCAGATGGAGCAGGAAAGAGGCCTTGACAGGGCAGCCGCCATTGCTGATATGAGATTTTCTTTCATAGAAAAGCTGGCAGCAGAGACTGTAGTAAAGCCAAAGGAAAGCAAGGAGCACGAGAGAAGCCGCAAGATAGATAAGATATTTACCGGCAAATATACGGCAATTCCGGTATTTATAGGGATAATGGCTCTGGTATTTTGGATTACGTTTAATGTTATCGGAGCATGGCTCCAGGGGCTTTTAGAAGAGGGAATAGACTATTTGGCGGCGCTCACAGACGGATTTCTTACAGATGCAGGAGTCAACACCGTGCTTCATTCCCTCATTATAGACGGTATTTTTGCAGGTGTCGGCAGCGTTCTGAGCTTTATACCTCTCATAGTAATACTGTTCTTTTTCCTGTCTCTGCTTGAAGACAGCGGATATATGGCAAGAGTAGCCTTTGTAATGGATAAACTGCTGAGAAAGATAGGCCTTTCGGGAAGAAGTATAGTGCCCATGCTTATAGGATTCGGATGTACCGTGCCAGGAGTTATGGCCAGCCGAACTTTGCCTTCTGAGCGTGACAGGAAAATGACCATAATGCTCACTCCGTTTATGAGTTGTACTGCTAAATTGCCTATATATGGCTTTTTTACAGCAGCTTTTTTCCCGGGACATGGAGCTGTGGTCATGATAACACTGTATGTTCTAGGAATTGTTGTGGGCATTTTATGTGCGCTTCTTTTTAAGCGTACCCTCTTTAAAGGAGAAGCAGTGCCTTTTGTTATGGAACTGCCTAATTACAGAATGCCAGGAGCCAAGAATGTCGGTCACTTGCTTTGGGACAAAGCGAAAGACTTTCTCCAGAGAGCTTTTACCGTCATCTTTATAGCTTCGATAATAATATGGTTTTTGAAAACCTTTGACTTTGGATTGAATATAGTTACTGACTCCAAAGACAGCATGTTAGCGGTGATAGCCGGATTCATAGCTCCTTTGTTTGTACCTCTGGGCTTCGGCAATTGGAGGATATCTACAGCGTTGATAGCCGGATTTATGGCTAAAGAAAGCGTTGTATCCACATTGACAGTCTTGTTTGGCGGAACGGAAAGCCTGCTGGCTACACTGACGCCTTTAGATGCAGCCTCTTTGCTGGTATTCTGCCTGCTTTATACTCCTTGTGTGGCGGCCATAGCCTCCATAAAACGGGAACTGGGCGGCAAATGGGCTTTGGGCATTGTGATTTGGCAATGTGCCATAGCTTGGGCAGCAGCATTCTTAATACAGCTTTTAGGTAGCGGATTTGGATTTTAGTGCTTACAGAAAAACAATTTACCAATGAAAGATTGAAAGTATGGGAAGGTAACGAGGATGATATACACGCCTTTAACTAAAAAAGCCATGCGTATAGCATATTACGCCCACCATGGGCAGGAGGACAAAGGAGGAGTGCCTTACATATTTCATCCCATTCATCTTGCAGAACAGATGGAAGATGAAATTACTACCTGCATTGCGTTGCTTCACGATGTAGCAGAGGATACAGAGGTAACCATAGACAAGCTTGCGGAGATTTTTCCGCCGGAAGTTGTAAATGCGCTAAAGCTTTTGACTCACAGCAGGGACGTCGATTATTTTGATTATATCAAAGCCGTTAAATCCGACCCTTTGGCTAAAAAGGTCAAATTGGCAGATATTGAACATAATTTGGATGAGACACGGACGTGCGAAATAGAAGTATTAAGTACACAAGGTGACGAAGCGTTTTGCCGGCAGCAAAAAATAAAGAGAAGAGAAAAATATAAAAAGGCAAAAGAAATATTAACAGCAAAGTAAGATTATGGCTATGGCGATGATATGGATTGTAAAGAAAGGATTTTTAGTGTAATATGAAGATAAAGGACATGACGTTGGAAAATTACATGGACATTTTGAAGTCTGACGCCCCTGCGCCGGGCGGCGGCGCTGTGAGCGCTCTTACAGGAGCTCAAGGAGCGGCGTTGGTGTCCATGGTGTGCGAACTTACTATTCCTAAGGAAAAATACAGCCAATATAGAGAAACATGTATTGCTATCAGAGATGATATTTTAAAAATATATCAAAAACTGGTTACAGGCATAGATAAAGACGCAGAGGCATTCGGCAGCCTTTCTTCCGCGTTGAAGATGCCAAAGGGAAGTGAAACAGAAAAGGCAGCCAGGAACATAGCCATACAGGAGGCGACAATTGCAGCTACGGAAGCGCCTTATGAAATTATGGAGCTGTGCCTTTCGGGGCTTAAGATAACTGCCGATGCTGTAGGAAAATCCAATCCCAATGTTTCATCAGACTTAGGTGTTGCGGCATTAAATTTTTTAGCAGCAGTTAAAAGCGCTTATCTCAACGTAAAAATAAACCTGCCGGGGATAAAGGAACAAGAAATAAAGCGCCGTTTTGAAACGGTCGACGGAATGATACGAGAAGCGGAGGCATTAGCTGAAAAGATTTATACGAACGTTCTGGGAGCCCTTTAGGGCATAATGCCTTTGAAGAAAGGAATACCTATGGAAGATAGAAAAAACAAACCAAAGAAAAAACAAATATATACTGTCTTGATGTTGATATGCGTAGTGGTATTTTTGTTTGCTTTATACAAAGTGGTAACTATCATCATGGATTACAAAGCTATTGACGATTATTACGACAAAGCCAATGAAGAGTTTGTTACCATACAAGATGACGGACAGAAAATAAATGTAGATTTTCAGCAATTGAGAGAAATAAACGATGATGTTTCGGGATGGATATACCTTAAAGATACTGATATCAGTTATCCTATACTGCAGGGTCCATCCAATGATTATTACTTGTTTCGGGACTACGAAAAAAATTACCTGGTAGCCGGAAGCATTTTCCTGGATTCTTCCAACCAAAAAGATTTTAGCGACAGCCATACCATAGTTTATGGACATAACATGCATAACGGTTCAATGTTCGGCAGCTTAGATAAGTTTATGGAAGAAGAATACAGAGACGAGCATCCGTATGTTCATATTTTGCTTCCGGATGGAACATGGCACAGGTATGAAATTTTTTCTTCATATATCGCAGACATAGATGACGGTACTTTTACCGTTTTCAGTGATAGCCAGCAAGAATACGATAAATATCTGTCTCTCTGTGAAGAGAAGAATCTCTATAGCAATACTGAGCCTCCTGCCGATGGCGAGAATATATTGACTCTTTCCACCTGCACGGAAGACAGCGATGATTACAAGCGATATGTATTGCAGGCCAAATACGTAGGAGAGGTAGACTCTATTCAGTAATTTACAAGTGAAATGGAACGGCACAACGAAAAGACCCATCCGAATGGATGGGTCTTTTCTGAAAGTGTGTGTGTATTCAATAAAAGAAGGAAAGTTTGCTAAGTTATTAATAATATTAATGTTAATATTAATATTATTAGCATAACTATATTACCACGTATAAGTGGAAAAGTCAACAAATTCCCATGCAATTTTATCGCCTTCTTGCAAAATTTGTTCATCGGCGCCTACAGAAACGGATTCTCCGTTGATAGTATATATCCACCCGGTAGTATCCGCATAGTCTCCTTCGTTAAGCCCAAGCATTCCGGTGATGTATCCTCCTGCTGAGTCTATGGTTATATCCAGCTCGTTGGCGACACAAAATATTTGGGTGGCTTCTAAAACTGAAGTTCCTTCCTCTACTGTAAATTCAGTTTCTTCGATAGCCTCAAAATCCGCAGCTTCAACATCGTCGTTTTCGCTGTCGGAGAATGAAATTGAAACGTCGATAGGATTTACTATATCCTCGTTGCTGGTATCTTTTGGCTCGCCGGAACATGAAACCAGAGCAAAGGAAAGAATGAAAACACATAAAACCGATAAAACTTTTTTCATTATTACCTCCTATTTATAAACAACAATGCCGTCAATGATTGTCATTACAGCTTTTTCTTCGGGGAGCCCGTCGCATGTATGTTGGTAAGGATTTGATTCAAATACGGCAATATCTGCGAACTTTCCTATTTCAATCGTCCCCAGCTTATCAGAGCAATTTATAATCAACGAAGCGTTTTGCCATTGCTCGTCTTTAAATTCCCGGGATATACAGAATATGCTGTCAGAATACATAAGCTCTTTTTTCATATCATCCGGCAAATTGTCTGAAGATTCAACGGCAAGCATTACTCTATATCCTTTTCCTCGGACATGTTCACAAGCCATATATGCTTTTTCTAAATCTGTTTTATCTTTAGCTTGCAGATAAATGTCAAATCCCTTATCAGCAACCTGTTCCAATATTGTATTAAGCGCTTTTTGAGAAAAATCCATAGGGCAGCTTTCGCCGTCCAAGATTACCAGCAGCAGTTTGGCGTTGAAAAAATCGCCGATTTCATTACATGTGGTTTTCATCTGCATAAGCTGGTGAATGAGATTTTTCGGAAGAACAGGCCTGTTGATATAGTAGGAACTGAAAAATCTTTGGCACAATAAATTTTCGTTATAAAGACTTATAAGGCAGTCCCTGTATATGGATTCAAAATAATCGGGCGCGCCCAGACTGAGAACAGACGTTATACCTCGTTGCGCGTTTTTCATCATCGATTCAGAAACATCCTGCTCTATTTCTTCAAAATCGAAAGGTATGAGCAAATTTAATATATAAGGTGTGGTTATATATTGAACCATCTCTTCTTCAGCAGTCTGATTTATGATTTGGGCTGCCTGAGAGTTATAGATACAAGATATGTTGTTGCGACAAAGAAAAACAGCAGGTTTATCAGGGCAAGCCAAATCCAGAAAACCGGACATGGCGCTTATATCATGAAGAAGATCTTCTTCAAATATTCCCTCATTGTATCCAAATCCAAAGATAATGTCGCTGTCTTCGTGAAGAGCTTTCCATGAGGATATTAGGGACAAAAGCTCATCTTTAGAATTGCAGCCTGTAAGGTCCAAGTATTTATCCCGGAAGACTTTCAACGCAGGAGAGTCCCACAACGAAGTAAAGCCCGGAACTGCATATTTGCCTTGCAGATCTATTACTTGTGTTTCTTTATTTATAAAAATTTCAATATCCTCGCAGCTGCCAACTGCCGCGATTTTTCCATCTTTACATGCAACAGCTTCCGCTTGCGGAAGATTGGCATCTTGCGTGATTATTTTTCCGTTTTTCAGAACCAGGTCTGCGGCAAGATTTTTTTTGAAAAAGCCAAATGCCATACTTTATCCTCCTGCATAAGTTTAAAACTGTCTTTAAAAATATATTACCATAAAAAAATGCAATATGATATACTTAAATTTAACAAAAAGGAGAAACTTTATGTACACTACAGAACATTTTGAAAAAGAAGTCCGCATAGACGAATATCTGAAAAATTATGTAAACGTGGAGGAATTCATACAATATTGCAGAGAATGCCCCAATTACGGAAATGTATGGTCATGCCCTCCGTATGACTTTGATCCTTACCGTTATTGGTCGCAATTTTCTACTTTTTATATAACAGCCACTAAAATAAATTTTGTGTCTGAAGTGGACGAAGACGAGAGCAAGCGGATCATGTCAGAAGTTAAAGAGCAAATAAGTAAAAGGCTTTATGACATGGAAAAGTGTTATCCCGATTCAGTGAGCTTAAGCGCCGGAAGCTGCAGCCTTTGCAGAGATATGGGATGCACTCGCAAGTCTAATCAGCCATGCAGGCATCCTGAGCTGATGAGATATTCCATAGAGTCGCTGGGAGGCAATGTGGGGTTGACTGTCAGCAAGCTTATGGGTATAGAGCTGGAATGGGTCACAGAAGGCAAAGTTCCTTCATATTTTGTTTTAGTAGGGGGACTTCTCAAGAAATGATGGAGAAAAAAGAGCAGACGGAGAAAATACAAAAAATAAAAGAAATAATACATAGATGCTTGAAGGAAAACGGCAGGATGAAGTTGGCCATAGACGGTATGGCCGCCTCAGGGAAAAGTACTTTGGCCTGTAAACTTGCGGAAGAGCTTGGCGGAGAAGTAATTCATATGGATGATTTTTTTCTTCCCATGGAGCTGAGGACGGCGGAAAGGCTGGAAGAACCGGGAGGAAACGTTCATTACGAGAGGTTCTCTGCTGAAGTGGCGGGTTGCTTGAGAAATGAGGAGTCCTTTGACTATGGTGTGTTCAGTTGTAGGCAGATGGCAGTGGTGGAGAAAAGACATATAAGCAATAACGGATTTGTAATAGTAGAAGGTGCATATTCACTTCGCCCTGAATTTAGAGATATTTATGACTTTAAAATCTTCATGACGGTGGAGCGTGATGTTCAGCAGCAAAGGATATTGAACAGAAACGGCGATTCCGGACTGGCGGTTTTTAATCAGCGTTGGATACCGCTGGAGGAAAAGTATTTTAATGAACTTAAGCCTGATAAGGCTGCGGACATGATAATTTAGCCTATTTTCATGTTTTAAGATAGAAGGTGATTTTCATTGCACAATTCAATGTCTCAGGATGAGAAATATCAGATGATGACTCAAACGCCCATACCTGCTCTGATAGGGCGACTTTCAGTGCCTACTATTATAAGCATGATGGTCACTTCTTTTTATAATATGGCCGACACTTTTTTTGTAGGCAAAATAGACACCAGCGCAACTGCAGCAGTAGGCATAGTTTTCCCTGTAATGGCTATAATCCAGGCGTTGGGATTCTTTTGCGGCCATGGTTCAGGTAATTCCATTTCTCGAAAGCTTGGTTCAAAGGATACCAAATCTGCAGAGGAACTTGCTGCCACAGGTTTTTTCGCTGCTCTGCTGCTGGGCACGGTGGTAATGATATTCGGGTTGATTTTTCTCAATCCGCTATCTCTTTTGCTTGGCTCCACTCAGACTATTCTGCCGTATACAAAAGAATACCTGGGAATCATATTAATAGGCGCTCCATATATGACTTCTCAACTGGTGCTAAATAATCAGATTCGTTTTCAAGGAAATGCATTTTATTCGATGATAGGCATTTCTGCCGGTGCGGTTTTGAACATAGCGCTGGATCCATTATTTATATTTGTCTTTGACATGGGTATAGCCGGTGCGGCTTGGGCAACTATTTTGAGTCAGCTGGTCAGCTTTATACTGCTTTTGATAGGAGTGAAAATTTCAGGTTGCATACCTATTCGCATAAAAAATGTACGCTTTTCTTTCTATAGACTTCGTGAAATCACAGGAGGCGGGCTGCCTTCGCTGTTTCGCCAGGGGCTGGGGAGTCTTGCTACTATGACGCTTAACATAGCGGCCAACCCGTATGGAGACGCAGCTATCGCAGCCATGTCGGTAGTATCCCGTATAACCATGTTTGCCAATTCTGCCGTTATAGGGTTTGGGCAAGGTTTTCAGCCTGTATGCGGATTTAATTACGGCGCAAAAAAATATGATCGTGTAAAAGAAGCCTTTTGGTTTTGCGTTAAGTTCTCGACAGTATTTCTTGTGATAGTTTCTCTCCTCGGAGCTATATTCTCAGAACAGTTAATTGAGATATTTCGTAAGGACCCGGAAGTGGTTGCAATAGGCCAAGTGGCACTGTGCTGTCAGTGCGCTACTTTTGCACTTACCGGTTGGATTACGTTGAACAATATGATGATGCAGACCATTGGAAAAACCTTCTATGCCACCATACTGGCGGCATCGCGTCAAGGCTTGTTTTTTATACCGGCGCTGTTGATTCTGCCGCTTTTCTTAGATTTGTTTGGTATTCAGATCGCTCAGGCTTGCGCTGATGTATGTACTTTTGCCATAACTACTTTTATTTATACAAAAGTTATGAAACAGATGGATCATGAAATGTATAACGATGAGGCTGCCAGAAGGATGATGAATAAGCCCCATAAAAAATGAGCAGATTTTTATAAAAACAACTGATAAAAAACCTCTGTTAAGCCTTGAATTTAGCTTCGACAGAGGTTTTTAGAATTTATTGGAACTATTTTACGTAGACTTTAGGAAGCCTTTGACCGAAGGCACATACTATTTCATAACTTATGGTGCCGGTGGCCTTGGCGATATCCTCGGCTGATATGGTGTTTTTTCCGTCGCTGCCCATGATAATGACCTCATCGCCGACCTTCACATCAGGCACATCTGTAACATCTACCATGCATTGGTCCATGCAAATGTTTCCGGCGACAGGTGCAACGCAGCCGTTCACCAAAACTTTTGCGTATTGAGAGTAAGGTCGAGGATAGCCGTCGGCATATCCGAGAGCAAGGGTTGCTATTTTGCTTGGCCTTTCTGAGATGAACTTTCTTCCGTAGCCTACTGAAAATCCTTCAGGGACGTCTTTCAGATGAATTATGTTAGCTTTTACTGACATAACAGGTTTTATAGCCAGTTTATTTATGTCTACTTCGTCTGATGGATAGCATCCGTAAAGTATGATGCCGGGACGGCATGCGTCGAAATGTACCGTCGGCAGTTCCATAATTGAGGCGCTGTTGGCAAGAGTTCTCATAGGAATGTCGATACCGGCAGAGACGACGGCTTTATAGAATTTGTTATATTTCTCTTCTTGCAGGTGAGAAAAAGTTTTATCAGCTGCATCTGCCGTAGACATGTGAGAAAACATGCCCTTGATTTTAAAATTAGAAAGAGAGGCGATCTTTTTTATATCTTGTACCGCTTCATCTATTTCGTCTGCCAGATAGCCTATTCTTCCCATACCCGTATCTACTGCGATGAGGCCTTGTATGGTCTTGCCTGCAGCCCTGGCCTGAGCGTCTATGGCTGCGGCGTTTTCGTAGTCGCACACTACAGGAGTCAGATCGTATGTAACCAATGTATCTGCGTAAATACTTGGTGTAAGTCCTAAAATAATGATTTCTTCTTTTGCTCCTGCGTCACGGAGGGTGATAGCTTCATGGAGAGTGGCTACTGCAAAAGTCTTACAGCCGTTTTCTCTCAATACTTCAGCGACTTTGATACTGCCGTGGCCGTAAGCGTCGGCTTTTATGACGCCTATAAGCTCCCTCTGACCTATTTTGGCCTTTATATTTTTAATGTTAAAATCCAGATTGTTCAAATTGATCTCTGCCCATGCAGGTCTTAAAGCGTTTTTGTACATTATAATTTTATCTCCTTTCCCGATTTTGGAAATACAACTTTATTATATATTCCGGCAATTTACTTTTCAAGGCAAAGGAGATTTTACAATTAAAAATATTGAATAAAATCGGGAAATAAAGTATTCTATCTTGAGGAGATATTTTTCAAGGAGAAAAGAGATGGAAAGAGATAGCTTCAGAAGCAGGCGGGGCTTTATAATAGCATGTATAGGCTCTGCTGTCGGAATGGGTAACATATGGCTGTTTCCGGCTAGGGTTTCGGCTTATGGCGGAGCAGCATTTTTGATACCGTATTTTATATGCGTAGCCTTTTTGGGATTCACAGGAGTAATTGGTGAGATGGCTTTTGGACGTGCTATGGGATCAGGTCCCATGGGAGCTTTCGGGAAGGCCATGCAGACGCGTGGCAAAAGCAAGTCTGTAGGAGAAGCGCTGGCAATGGTTCCTGTTCTTGGCAGCTTTGCTCTTGCTATAGGATACTCTGTTGTAGTCGGATGGAGTTTTAAATATATATTCATGTCTATCAACGGCAATCTGTTTGATGCTGCAGGTGTGGAGGAATTGGCAGGAACCTTTGGCAGCGTGTCATCGTCTTTTGGCAATGTGGGATGGCATGTAATTGTTCTTATAATAACTTTCGTCATAATGATATACGGTATAGCATCAGGAATAGAAAAGGCCAACAAGATTATGATGCCTCTGTTCTTTTTGATGTTCATAGGTATGGCTGTATATATAGCTACTTTGCCTGGAGCTTCAGAAGGCTATAGATATTTGGCAAATCCTGATTGGAGCGTGCTTGCCCAACCTGAGACCTGGGTATACGCTTTGGGCCAGGCATTTTTCTCCTTGTCTCTTGCAGGCTCAGGTACGCTGGTATATGGCTCATATTTAAAAAAGACTGAGGACATTCCTTTCTGCGCCAGAAACGTAGCCATATGGGATACTATGGCGGCCATGGTGGCAGCTATTACTATAATACCTGCTATGGCAACAGCGGGACAGGAATTAACTGAAGGCGGTCCAGGGCTGATGTTTATTTATCTCCCTAATGTATTCCTGGAAATGCCGGGCGGAAGGGTCGTAAGCATTATCTTTTTCGTTGCTGTAGCTTTCGCAGGGCTCACTTCCCTGGTCAATCTCTTTGAGACACCGGTTGAGGCTTTGCAGGGCAAATTGAACCTTTCCAGGAAAAAGGCCGTTGTTGTCATAGGAATTATAGGAAGCGTGGTTGCTTTGTGTATAGAAGGAATAGTTTCAGGCTGGATGGATGTATGCTCTATATATCTTTGCCCTATAGGCGCTCTGCTGGCGGGAATAATGTTCTATTGGATATGCGGAGAAGATTTTGTAAGAGAACAGATAGACCAGGGGGCTCAAAGGAAGCTGGGAAGCTGGTATGAATGGGCCAGCAAATACGTATTCTGCGGATTAACCATAGTCGTTTTGATAATGGGAACCATTTGGGGCGGAATAGGTTAGAGAAAAGCGAGGGAGGTTGTTTCTAACTGAGCCAGCCTCCTCAGACCGTAGACAAACCCTCTTCGCCAGTATGCCCGGAGCATACGTGATTGTTTGATATGGTGTGCGCAATGAGCTGCTGTAAAAAAATCGTGATTTTTAAAAAAATTACATCTGCAGCGTCCAAATCCGTGTCGAATTCCGTCGAAATCCAGTCTCGGCTGACTTTTTCTTGTAAATCTTGAAAAAATGTCAGTCAAATCATCGATTTTGCTGACATTTTTCCTGGTTTTCTCTATTTTTTACATTTTTGAGGTATTGCTCACCCCTCGAAATCCAATTTTATGGAAATTTACTGACAAAATTTCAAAAATAAACAAATTTTATCAGCGCCGTAAGATCTGTTTCTTCTCGCGCCTGCAACGTACGAAAAGAAAAAGTAAAAGAAACCCCCGGACATTCATACAATCTGTCCGGGGGTTGTATACGACCTAAAGGGGCTGTCGCAAGACAGCCCTATTTTTGTAAACTCTAAAAAATTTGCCATTATCTGCACGTTGATAATACCGCAATAAATTATAATCTTTCCATGCCGGAGTTTATATCGTGCTTAACTCTGTCGTGTTCTTCTGCTGCTTTGGCGCTGTTCCACTGATCCATAGTGCCAACCAGATAGCCTGTGATTCTGCGGATCCTCTCAAAAGGAACGTGCTCAAACTCGTAATTTAAGTCTGCGAAGTCACCATCAATATTAATGTCCAGAGATTTTAGCTTTCTGTTATATTTGCCTTCCAGATACTCTACGTATGCCTGACTCTCTGCTGCAGGCGCATTTCCTGTAATTTGTATACTCATAATTTCACACTCCTTTTTTAAACGACTAGATTTATTATACACACATATATTGTGTATTTAAACCCTAAAATTAAAAAAATACACAATAATTAGTTACCTTTTTATATCAAGCATAGCAAAAGATTTTATTTCATATTATTTTACCAGGGGAGGTACGATATGAACGGACAGTATTTTATGCAGCTTTTAAATCAGCTTATGAAAAAAAACAATCAGGGCGTATTCGCTCACGATGAGACATGCAGCAGATGGCATAAGGAAACTAATATTGAAATACTGAAGAGATTTTGCAGAGAGGGATATCCCATGGCGCAAAAGTACGGCCATTTTATCATAGGAAACAGTCAGAATAAAAGTTATATAGGAATCCCGGGAAGGTTTATGAAGGACGAACAGCCTGCAGGAGGCACCACCGGGTTTACTTTGTGGCAGCCTCTTAGAGGGGGAGAAGAAATGTATGATAGTTTGGATGAAATGGACGATGAAACGGCTGAATTGGTCTATGGATATTGGATTGCGTGTATAGATAATAACACTTTAAAAATAAGTGAAGCGTAAAACGGGATTGCCGGTTCAATGGCAAATCGCAACATAACGATAAATCCCAAGGCCTTGTTTTATCCTTGGGATTTGTCGGGAATTTTATTTGAATATCTTATGCAGCAATTCTTCAAAACGCTCCTTGAAAAGCTTGTGATTCTGCGGAATTGCATGGCTGTTTGATGCTTCTTCGATGGCTTTCGTCATCAAAAGCTGCTGACAGTCGATCTTCTTTTGACCATCGGAGACTTCTATTTCCGAATAAGTACCGTCTGCCTCAAGTTGACGCCCTTTTGTGTTATCTGCAAGACAAGCGTCAAGAATTTCTCTGATTTTTTTCTTACATTCAGCATCGAAGACCGGACAAGCCACTTCGATTCGACGTTCGGTATTTCTCGTCATAAAGTCTGCAGAAGAAATATACATTTTTTCCTCATCGCCGCTGCCGAAGCAATAAACTCTTGAATGCTCCAGAAATCTGCCGACTATGCTTTTTATAGTTATGTTTTCTGTCTTTCCCGGTATGCCCGGAAGTATGCAGCAGATACCTCTTACAATCATCTGTATCTTCACGCCGGCACAAGACGCCTGTTTAAGCTTTTCGATGATATCTATATCCGTAATGGAGTTTAGCTTAAGGAGAATACGGCCTTCGGCGCCTTTGGCGATTTCTTTGTTTATGAGTTCGATTATGGATGATTTTAAGTATTTGGGAGAAACCAAAAAATGCTCATATCTGTCGCTTGGTTGACCTATGGCCATATTCTTGAAAAACAGAGCAGCGTCACTTCCTATGGATTGATTGGCAGTAATCAAAGAAATGTCTGTATATTGTTTTGCTGTTTTTTCGTTGTAATTACCTGTACCTATTTGGGTAATGTAGTGAATTCCTGTCTTATCATGGAGAGTGATTTGGCAGACCTTAGAATGCACTTTATAATCCTCAAAACCGTATATTACCCTGCAACCGGCTTCCTCCAGCCTTTCTGACCAGTCGATATTGTTCTGCTCGTCAAATCTGGCTCTCAGCTCAATGATTACTGTCACGTCTTTGCCGTTTTCTGCAGCTTGACAAAGGTATTCCACTATTTTAGCATGACTTGCCAGCCTATAAATCGTTATTTTTATGGAAACTACCGATGAGTTTACAGAAGCTTCTTTCAAAAGCTGTACAAAGGGATCCATAGATTGATATGGATAAGAAAGCACCACATCTTTTTGATGAATTTGCTTCATTATGCTTTGAGACATATCAAGCTGAGGGCTTTTTTGCGGTGTGAAGTGACTATAGGATAAAGCCAGAGCCTTATCTTCAGTAAGCTGACCTTCCAGACCGAAAACATAGTCCATCTTAAATGGCAGTCTTGTAATATATACTTGTTTCGGGAGTATGCCGATTTTTTCTATAAGATAATGCAAAAATCTATTGCTTACATTATTAGAAAGCTCTAATCGCACAGCGCCTAAACGGGCTCTCTGTTTTAGAACTTTTTTCATTTTTTTTCGGAAATCCGCTCCAAAGTCAAATTCCTCGTCTCCGGGATTAATATCGGCATTTCTTGTAACACAGAAGCTGACTTTCTCTTTAATTCTGTAATTGGAGAAAATTTCTCCAAGGTGTTCAGCGATTACCTCTTCAGTGCGAATGTATCTGCAATCATCGCCTTTTAAGTACAATATGGGTGGTACGATGGCAGGTACTGGTATTACAGCAAACACATCGTGATTTTTTGCATCCAGCATAGCGCCGATATGAACGGTTTTATTGGCCAGATGCGGAAAAGGGTGGTGTTCATCCACTATTTGAGGGGATAGTACCGGCTCTATGTATTCGCTGAAATATTTTTTCAGTTGTTTCTTTTCGCTTTCTTCCAGTTCTTTGTATGAAAGGTTATAAATACCATGCACTCTCAGCTGCTTTTCCAGGTCTTCATATATACGCTCCCTTTTTTCATAAAGAACGCCTACTGCATCATAAATGGCTGCCAGCTGTTGTTCTGCATTCATACCGGATTTATTGTCAACAGAGCTTTCTTTAAGATTCATAAGTTCCGTTAAACTTCCGACTCGTATCATAAAAAATTCATCTAAATTGCTGGTGAAGATGGAAACAAATTTAAGTCTCTCCAAAAGCGGCACTGTTTCATCTGAGGCTTCGTCCAGAACTCTTTCATTAAACTTAAGCCAGGACAATTCTCTGTTCTGTGTATATTCTCTAACCATTAAGAACACCTGCTTTCTGCAATTGATAATATAAATAGCCCTCTCTGACACCACAGCTGCTGGTTACTATATCCTTGCCGCCGAAATATTTGGAGACAGTATATAAAACCACGACTCCGGGCAATAATGTATGAATTCTTTCAGGGGCAGTTTTTAATATCAGCTGTGTTAATTGCTCTTTTTCATATCTTGAAGTCAATAGACTTTTTAAGAAATATCGTTTATACGAAGCATTATTTTTTTCTTTCTGATATAGACTGTTATAAAGCTTTAGCGCTGCTCTGGCAGAACCGCCGACAGCGCAGATGACCGGTCGCTTATCTCTTTTCTTGTCATATTCTTCAAAGCCCAGAGCGCTCACTTGTTTTTTTACATCCAACGAAATTTCCTTAATCTCTTCTCTTGTAGGCAGCAGCTCTTTTACATAATTATTATATAAATTAAGAGAGCCTATGTTGATGGATTCAGCAGCTTGTGGCTTTCCATTTTTGTAAATCAGGATTTCCGTGCTGCCGCCGCCGATGTCTACCAAAACGCCATCTATGTTTGTCAGTTGACAGGAGGCGCCGTAGTAGTCAAAGAAAGCTTCTTCTTTTCCGGTGAGAACCTGAATCTGCAATCCGCAGCGTTCTTGAATTTCTTCCAGTACCTGACTGGAATTACTGATGTTTCTCAGAGATGCAGTAGCAAAAGGATAGATACCGTTAAAATTAAAAGTATCTATGAGTATACGAATTTCAGATAAAATATCGATACAAAGGTCTATGCCTTCTCTGCTCAGAGCACCATCCGGCTGAACATAGCCTGCCAGCCCGGCAGAATATTTTTTGTTTAAAACCGGTGTGAGCTTTTCCCCTTCCAGATGAAAAACCACCGCTCTAATAGTATTTGAACCTATATCAATAACTAAATACATGCTTTACATCCTTTCTTTTCAATAAACTCATTATATCTAAAATATGTAAAATCTATTCTTATGTTTGGGTAAAAGCTTTGTAAATATTCTTATAAATGTTATACTGTTATAAAAAGAAAGACGCAATTTTATCCCTTGGTCGTAATAAAAATTAAAGAGGAAAAATAAAACATGATAAAGCATAAAAAAAACAGAAGTTTAATTGTCTTTGCTTTTATAGTTTATCTCATCGTATTAATCTGGATAATAGTATTTAAGATGTGCATCAGTCTGGAAGAGTTGGTTTGCGCAAGAAGTATCAATTGGATTCCTTTTTATTATAATCAATATGTCGGATTTGGATTTCATCTCAGGGATATCATGGGCAACATTATAATCTTCATGCCTTTTGGCATTTTTGTAAGTCTCCTGAGAAGTGAATGGTCCTTATTTAAAAAGATTGCCCCTGTTTTTTGTACCAGCGTGGCATTTGAGATTATACAGTTTATAACCGGATGGGGAGCTGCCGATACGACTGATGTTATTACCAATACAGTCGGCGGGATAATGGGAATCGGCCTTTATATCTTGATTAAAAAATTTTTCGGTAATCACGCTAAAAAAGGCCAATAGGATTTGGGAGTAATGTACCTTGTAAACCTACAGGAGTAATGTACCTTGTATTCAAAATGCAGTTGAATTCCGATATAAAATATGATAAACTTATGAAATGTATGGAAAAGTTTATGTTGGAGGCTCTGAAAGAAGCAGAAAAGGCCAGAGACAAGGGAGAAGTTCCCATAGGAGCTGTCATAGTCAAGGATGGCGTGATAATAGGAAGAGGTCATAATTTGACTGAGTCAGCCAAGGATCCCACCGCTCACGCTGAGATATTGGCAATAAGACAGGCGGCAGCTGCTTTAGGAGGATGGAGACTTTTTGGCTGCCAAATGTATGTGACAGCAGAACCGTGCGCCATGTGTGCCGGGGCTATTGTCTGGGCCAGAATAGAGACGTTGTACATAGGAACCATGGACCCCAAAGCCGGGGCATGTGGCTCAGTATTCAACATACCGCAGGAAGAGCGACTCAATCATAGAGTAAATATACACACAGGGCTTATGCAGGAAGAATGCAGCATGATTTTGAAGGATTTCTTCAAAGCCCTTAGAAAAACAAAAGAACAGAAATCGGAGGACGTAGAACGATGAAAAAAATCGGTGCGATTTTTACTCTAGCAGCACTTGTATTGGTCATGTCAATATCTGTGTGCTTTGCTGACAGCGGTCAGCTGGTGCTTAATGACTCATACCCGAGAGACGGCTCAACAGGAGCTTCCATAGAAAATCTCGGGGTTAAGCTTTATTTTGACGGTGACATGTCTGAAGAAAAAGCCGGAAAAACCAATGACGGCGTATTTCAGTTATATGACAGCGAGGGCAAGGAGCTGCCTACCAGAGTAATCTATAATTCCGATGAGCAGGGAGTAGTTCTGGTCCTTTTGGATATGAATGCCGAAGAAAAGGTTACGGTACAAAGCAACAGCGAATATACACTTAAGATTTCAGGAGAACTGGTAGACGACAACGGCAAACAGCTGGGCGAAGACCAGGAGATAACCTTCAGGACTCTCAATCAAACCACCAACACCATGATCAGCGTCGGCATGATGGTAGTCATGTTTGTAGTTATGATAGCAGCAACATCCAAAGCCGCTAAAAAACAGGTAGAAGAAGAGAGAAAGAAACAAAACAAGGTTAATCCGTATAAAGAAGCCAAAAAGACAGGAAAATCTGTAGAAGAAATAGTCGAAAAGGATCAGAAGAGAAAGGCTAAAGAGGCTGAAAAAGCTGCTAAAAAAGCTGCTGAGGAAGAGGATGAATACGAAGACAACGATAATTATAAAGTAAAACGCAGACATTCCGCATCAGAAGCAGGAAGCAAATATGTAGCAGAAAGACGTGCCGCTGCTGAAGAAGAAAGAGCCAAAGCAGCAGCTATAGAGGCCAAGAGAAAAGCCGCTGCTAAAAAGAAAAGGAAAAAGAAATAAACCAGCAGTTAAATAAAAATGAGAGGCTCACCTCTCATTTTTGCTAAGGTGAAAAGATGGCAAAAGAAATAGTAAGGTCCTGCGCTAAAATAAATCTGTCATTGGATATAAGCGGTGTAAGGCAAGATGGATATCACACAGTTGAAACTGTCATGCAGAAAATATCTCTTTTTGATGAAGTTTCTGTCGACTGGATTCCTGATAACGGAGAAGAAATTGTTATTTGCCTTGACAGCAACAAACCGTTTCTTCCTGTAGATGGCAGAAATATTGCCTACAAAGCGGCATCATTAATGGCCGAAAGGTTTGGAAACAATGTAGGCGGAGGAAAATTGAAAATTTATCTTAATAAACATATACCTGTGTCAGCAGGCCTGGCCGGAGGAAGCGGCAATGGCGCCGCAGTAATGACTGCTCTAAACCGTCTGTGGAAAATAGGATTAAGCACAAAGAACATGTGCAAGCTGGGCGCAGACCTGGGGGCAGATGTACCGTTTTGTTTGCTCACCCAAAACAGTCAATATGGATGTGCTTTGGGAAGCGGTACCGGAGCAGATTTAACAGTAATAAAATCCAGATTCAGGAAATTCGTTTTGCTGGTCAAACCGGCATTTGGAGTATCTACAAAAGAAGTATATCAGGGCATAGACAATTGCGATATTAAAAAAAGACCGGATACAAAGAGATTGATGGAAGCTCTCAAGCAGGGAGATAAGGAAGATATATATTCTCAAATGATAAATATATTGGAGCTTTATACGCTGAACAAATATACAGAAGTACAATTTATTAAGAAAACAGTGGAAGAAGAAACTTCTGCGGAAAAAGTTCTTATGACTGGCAGCGGGCCTACGGTTTTTGCTTTTTTTCCAAACATAGGTGAGACCAAGAAAGCTTGTTTGTATATGAGAAAAAAAGGTTATGAAGCTTATTGGGCGAGGACTTTATAGCAAGTGCAGGAGAAATGGAGGAGACAGATGATAAACTTTGACCTACAAAATCACAGACCACTGCGAGAAATAGTATACGAAGAACTGAAAAGAGAAATTCTCGTAGGCGAAATCGCACCGGGTACCAGGATGATGGAGATCGAGCTTGCAGATGAGATGGGTGTGAGTAGGACACCGGTAAGAGAGGCCATAAGGAAGCTGGAAAAAGAAGGTCTCGTTACAATTGAACCGAGAAAAGGAGCATATGCATCGGATGTATCCATAAAGGATATGGTAGATGTCTTGGAAGTACGTGAGGATTTGGAAGCTATGGCCGCAGCCATGGCCGCACAAAAGGTGAATAAAGATGAAAAACAGGCTTTAATAGAAGCAACTATGGAATATAAAGAAGCTGTTGAATCTGAACGTACGGAGGATATAATAAGGTGCGATGAAAAATTTCATCAGCTTATAGTCAATTGCAGCGGCAACAAAACGCTGGTTCAGCTGTTTTCACAGGTGCAGGAATTGGCGCTCAGATTCAGATATCTTTACTATGACGATTTTTCCAGATATGAAAGAATGCCAATGGAGCACAGGGAAATAGAAGAAGCTATTCTCAGTGGGGATTATGAGAAGGCTAGAGTGGCAGCAGGGGAACATGTAAAAAAACTCAAACAATTTGTTATCGATGAGGGAGAAAAGATTTTTCAAAACACGCAGAAAAAATAAAGCAGGGGATAAGGATGAGATTTATTAAAAAAACAATAACGTTATTACTTGTCTTAGCGTTATTGGCAGTGGGATATACAGTATATAAAGGGTGGAGCTTATACAAGGATGTGACCGATGAAGTTTCTGTTGAGCAGAAAGTTGAGGACATCCGCTCTCAGCAGCATTATACTGGATATGAGGAACTGCCGGAAACTTATGTACAAGCAGTAATAGCAGGGGAGGATAAACGCTTCAGAGACCACGGCGGATTTGACATTATTGCCACCGGAAGGGCGGTATTGCAAAACATAAAAGCAGGAGAGATGATACAAGGGGGCAGCACTATAACTCAGCAGCTGGCGCGAAACATGTATTTTGACCAGGACAAAGACCTTGCCCGCAAGATAGCTGAGGTATTTGTGGCTTTTGAGATAGAGTACAAATACGACAAAGATGAAATTTTAGAGTTATATGTAAACACTATTTATTTCGGGTCCGGCTATTATAATATATACGATGCCAGCCAGGGCTATTTCGGAAAAGACCCTTCAGCGCTTTCTGACTACGAGGCCACAATGCTGGCCGGCATACCCAACGCCCCGTCGGTATATGATTTAAATGTTAATCCTGATCTGGCAGAACAGAGACGACAGCAGATAATCACGTGCATGGTCAAAGAGGGATACATAGAAGAAGGCGAAATCGAATAATAAAACGAAGCCCGATGGCTGAGCCCAGTTTGAACTGGGCTTTTGTTATGTATGGAGAGCAGAAGGCCGCTTCGCAGAAGATCGCTTTGCAGAAGATCGTTATGAAGAAATCTGCTGACAAAAAATCAGTTCTTTAAAATTTTTACATCGTTATAAAAAATAAAGGATTTTGTCAGCGCCAATGATATGCTCCCCTTTAGGTGGACAGTTGAAATA
>ENA-ORNG01000343-ORNG01000343.1-human-gut-metagenome-genome-assembly--contig:-NODE-343-length-42538-cov-4.015771_pt1 | contig 42538 bp, 27 predicted proteins | sample MGYA00242113_ERZ509018 | MGnify/ENA primary metagenome ERZ509018 (study PRJEB26280, sample SAMEA2338711) | human gut metagenome | biome: human gut; feature: human-associated habitat; material: faeces... | reverse complement strand
CCGGATTCCATGTGGCTGCCAGTAAAAGATCGCAAGGATAAGCCGTGGAAGCTCCCCATGTACCTACGCCCTGCGGTCCGTCGGACATTTTTATAGCCGGAACATTTAATCGGGGAATAGCGCGGGTGTACATCCAATCTATACCACCGATATAGGTCAGGCGTTCTTTTACTGTCATATTTTTTAAAATATCCTCGGCTCTTTTTTCTACTTCGGGAGTAAACCACGATTGGGAGAAAGCCGGTAATGCTAATGATAGCGATAAGGCTATCAAGGGTAGTTTATATCTTCTGGATTTCATGGTTCAATGTTTATTTAACAATTAGTTTTTCTATTTTATTTTTACTTCCGTCATTAGCCGATACAATGTATGCTCCGGCATTCAGTACGATTTCTCGGTATGAAACATCAGTCGTACCTTGTTCGATCACTGTTCCCGACAGGTTATATACCGTGTAGTTTACCGGTTTGCCCTCTGTTTGAGAAATAATGATTTTCCCTTGATCCGCAATGATGGAAAGTGTTTTGTCCTGGGCGGCGTTGATGCCGGCTCCGTTAAATTCTTTACCGAAGATTTGGAATTTAAGGAGTTGAATGTCTTTTGCTCCATTATTAGCTTCTACGTCGAGCATGACTTTGGTGAATCCCGTGGACGAGTTTACGTTATATTTCAAAGTAGAATACCGGGTGGGGAAGTATGTGTCTGTCTGACGGTCGAGTTCTACCCAGCCCAATTCTTCGTTATAAGCATTTAAAATCCATTTGCGAGGATCCCGGTCGGGATAATCATGAGCGTTTGTAAGGGCATAAGATTCGATCGTATAGGGCTTTTCCAAATCTATTTCTACATAAAAACTCGTTGCCTCATGTGCATAATATTTGGTGCTCATGTTCCGGTCGAACAGATTGTAAAATTCTTCGGAGAAATTATCACCCGATTCTCCGATAGGATATGCCGATACATTGGAGCGGACATCGATATTTTCAGTCAGGTCGGTCGGAAAATTTTTGTCTCCCGAAGCGACATAGGGCAGACCGAACAATTGCCATTCTGCAATTTCGAGATTTTCGTGGGTTGCCGCTAATTTGTAATATTGTGCGGCGTCTGCTGCTGCGGTTCCCGGATATCGGGTTATTTCATATAGGTGGGCTCCGTCGAGATCGGTTACTTTATCGTAAGAAATTTCTTTCCATGTAGAGCCATTGGCCGAAGCATATAATTTCCAAGTGTCAACGTCGATTTCACTGTCGATACCTGCTGAGAGTAAGAATCCCGTCAAGAGTACCGGTTGCTGGCATTTGGCTACGATTTCTACATTCGATGTCTCGGGAACATAATAAGTGTATTCATCATTATCGGTCAACAAGCTCAGCGTAGAATTTTCTTGTGTAGAAGAAATTTCGGCCTCGTCGGTAAAATCATACGAGTAAGCGATTTTCTCGACTTCTGGTTTGTCTATTTCTTCGGTCGTTGTACATATCTCGAATTTATCGATATTGGGGCCATTGTCCTCGTGTAGTCCGAAAGTCAGGGTGTTTGTTCCCTTATCGAGATATATCAAGGTAGATACCATTGAGGTAGGGGCATTGTCCCAGTTGGGGGAGTCTTTCGTACGAATGATACTTTTTTGATAGTGGTTGACCTTGATGGTGAGAGCTCGGCTCGACCCCATCGAATAGACTTTCAATTCGTAAGTCCCGGCTTCGGGTATCTCGACGTTGTTGAACCGTAAATAGGAGTTAGCGGCTAAGTCGAAGTCTCCGATATATTTGCCTCCCGATAGACCGACAACGGAAGAACCGTCGGTAGGTTTTACTTTCAGGTTTCCGAATAATTGAGCGGTTTCGGCTTCGAGAACGATAGGAAACTCTCCCGGTTTCGGAAGCTCTACATCGGTTGTAATGATTTCGAATTTATCCATATTAGGGCCACCGCTTCCCATAGGAGTAATTTTTATCGTATTTTTCCCTTTATCCATGTAGATATAGGTACTCATTTCGTTTGTGGGAGGTACGTCCCAACCCGGTGTCGTATTGGAGACCGTCGATATGTATTCGGAATAGTTATTGACTTTAACGGCAATAGACCTATTCTGCATACTCATGTAATAAGTTTTGAATTCATAAGTCCCGGCTTCGGGCACTTCAACATCGTTAAAAACTATGGAGCTACCGGGGTCGTTATCACCTACATATTTACCGCCCGAGATTCCTTCTACGGTACTACCGTCGACAGGTTTTACTTTTGCAGGCAGTGTGATTATTCCCTTTTCTGCTTCGAGCGTTACAAGCACGTCTTGGGCTTGTAGCCACGGAGCCGTCATTAAAGCAGCTCCTAACGACATTAGTCGCCAGATGGAATATCTGTTTTTCATGATAAAAAAGTTTTAGTAAAGAGAGAGTGCATCGACCGATGCACTCTCTTCATTTTTTAAAGATTTATTGTTACACCTTTTTTCAACGAACCGGAACCTTTATATACTTTCCCGTTCATCATTAATTCTACATTCAGAGCTTTGATTTCTTTCTCTATTTTACGTTTACCCTCTTTGGAAGCGAGAGAGACTTTTACTTGATTGTTTTTCTTCTCGGCAGAGAATGTCATCAAGCTATAATCTCCGCATTGGAAATTCCAGCCGTCTCCGGCATCCCAATAGAGTTGACCGTGAGCTTTTCCGTTCTCATCGAGGCATACAAAAAGAGTAAGAGGTTCGAACGAATTTTCGGTGGTGCTTTGTATAACCTTTCCGACCGGAACGATGCTTCCGCCTTTGATTTTCAATTTGGCTTGGTACTTATCGCTGTATTCTCCATCGATCAGTGTCATATTTTCCCAAATTCCGTAAGGCAATACGGGATTCTCGGCGAAAGCGGGAATAACAAGGACATTGTCTCCCAATAGGAAAGCCTGTTGCTCGCTGCGCAATCTCAGGTCTTTGGGGTCGGCGAAAAATACAGGTTCCATAACCGGAACACCTGTCTTGTGAGCTTCGTAGAACAACGTGTAGAAATAGGGAAGCAATCGGTAACGACGTTCGAGGGCAATACGAGAGGTGTTTTCTATGGCCTCGCCGAAAGCCCACGGTTCTTTGTCGTTGGTTCCTGCACAAGCATGACCTCTGGCAAAAGGTAAAAATACTCCGAATCCCAACCAATGAGCCCATAAATCGGCATCCGTATTATTTAAGAATCCTCCGATATCGGGACCGTTGAATGCTTGACCTGAAAGGCCTAATGTAATGGACATAGGTACGGAAAGTTTCAAGTGATCCCAGCCAGCCCAGTTGTCACCTGTCCAAGTTGCTGCATATCGTTGATAACCCAGTAAACCGGCACGCGTAAGAAGGAAGGGGCGTTTTTCGGGGTTGACTTTCATAATCCCTTCATACGAGGCTTCGACCATAAGACGACCGTAGGCGTTGTGGTAGAGCAGGTGAGGGCCGGCGGGTAAATTGCCGCCTCCTCGGTGAGGAGTATCGTAAGGCATGGTTCCAATGCGGTTTTCTTCGGGAATATCGTCGTCGGTAACGGCCGGCTCATTCATGTCGTTCCATACGCCGTCGATTCCCAATGCCAAGAAATCTTTATACAAATTGGACCACCATTCACGGGCTTTGGGCATGGTAAAGTCGGGGAATGCGCAATATCCCGGCCATACTTTACCTTCGTAAATTTCACCGTTGGGGCGTTTTACCCACACATCGTTTTCTGTTCCCGATTGGTAAACGTGGTAGTTTTTGTCCACTTTGGCTCCGGGATCGATCATATATACGGCTTTGAATCCTTTTTGATGAAGTTCCTCATTCAAGGCTTTGGGGTCGGGGAAAGTCGTTTCGTTGAATGTGAAAATACGGTATCCGTCCATGTAGTCGATGTCCATCCAGATAGCATCGCAAGGGATATTCCTGCTACGGAAGTTGTCTGCGATTTCCCGTACTTTCTGCTCGCTGCCGTAGGAGAAACGACATTGATGGTATCCCAAAGTCCAACGGGCGGGCATCGTGATGGTCCCGGTCAGTTCGGCAAGGCCTTTGAGGACATCTTTGGGGGATTCTCTGTCGATGATGTAAATGCGGAATAGAGCTCCCTCTGTGTTAAATTCGATTTTGTCGGAATTGGTATGCAGTTCCGATTTCCAGCTGCTGTCGAACAAAATACCGAAAGCGCTACCGTCCCTTCTCACGCCCAATACCCACGGATGTGATTGATACAGCCGTTTGCCGCCATCGACGCCGTAGGCTCCCGTATCGGTGTTCCAGAGTTTTATGTATTGGCCGTTTCTCAATAGAGGACCGGTAACCTCGCCACCGCCATACAGACTTATTTCACCGGTCAGGCCCAATGAGGCATTGGCCTTTCCGTCCATGACGGTGAATTGTGGATATAATTCCCAATCGGAGGGTACAGACCCTTTTGCCGTGGGTTCTTCTTTAAGAATTAAAGAGGGGGTTTTCGTTTGGTCGAATCCTTGCGGAACGAATTCTACTATCCCGTCTCCCACGAGAGAAGATTTGGCGATAGCTACGTTTTCGGCATGTGCATTGAGGATTCCGACCGAGCATAAAGCGACTATAATTCCGTTTAATTTCATGGATAAAAATTTTAATTATTAGTTAACTGCTAATTTTGCGAATAATTCAACCATAGCACCTTGTGCAAGAATATCTCCCGGGTTGTCCGTTATGTCGTTCCCGCTGAATTGTTTGAAGAAAAGTCCGGTCTCGGCATCCCGGGTGTATTTCCATGCGTGGTCGACCGATTTGCGTATGGCGATCATATAAGTTCCATTACTCTCGACTTTGTTCAGTTCGAGGAATCCGCGGACCATGATCGCATTGAACCAGCGACTTCCGTCTTTGAGAATGCGGAATTGCTCTCCCGACGAGTTGGATATGAAGTTTTCGAAGAAATAATTATAGCAAGCCTCTGCGAGCAATTTGGCATCGGTGAGATATTGTTCCTCGCCTGTCGCATTGTAGAGCAACACGGCTGCTTGCAACATTTGTCCCGAGTTGTAAGAGAACTTGCTGGTTTCGATTTTACCGCTCGTTTTGATGCAATCCCAGTAGAGGTAGTCGGAGGGGTCTTGTAATTTCGATTTTGTCCATTTGTAAATATCTTTACCGTTCTCCAAGTACGCTGCATCGTTGGTGATTTGATAGAGTTTCAAAGCGAGAACCACGGCCGGAGCGTTGGAACAAGTGTTTTTGGAGTCTTTGGCATTTTCGTCCCAATAAACTCCGCCTCCGAGTTCATCGTCTTTCCCGGAAAGTACGAAATTCCATACGCTTTTTGCATAGTCGAGATACCAGCTATCTTTGGTTTTACTGTAAAGATCCGCTAAATCTATACCCACCCAAATAGCGTCATCGTATAGACGTTGATCGTGAGGGTTGACAAAACAGCCGAAACACATGGGTTCTTTTGTCGTATTGTAGTATTTGAGCAGTGTCTCTTTCAACCGGCTTTCGTAGGTCATTCGGAAATCTACGTTATCGGTATTTTGTACGATAGCGTTGAAGGCCGAAACGACGCTACCCAATCCCCATAAGTAAGCGTGACTGTCGTAGTCGGGGCTGGAAGGTTCTTGGGGAGTTCCCAATGTATTGGGATATGAGCCGAACATCATTCGCACTTTGTCGCTCCAATAATATTTGAAAATATTGGCAAAAGTCGTTTCGGCTCGCGACATGTACTCCTTATTGATACTTCCCGGATCAGTGGGTTTCACGGGTTTGATGGGAGCATCTTCGCTTTTACAGCAAGTCAGTAGTCCGACAAGGAAAGCGAGTGCTAATAAATTTTTTTTCATGATGAGTTGTGTGATGTTTTAACGAATTTGACGAGACTCATTGGTCGACGCTACTATTCGGAATTTTCCGAATAGTAGCGCGATCATGATTACTGCTTTTCAAATTTGATTTCCATTTTTTCCGTATCGAGCGTGATCTTGTAAAGACCTGCTTGCTCGGCGGTTATTTTCCACTTGTAGTCGGGCTGTTCTCCCGGGGTCACTTGTACATCGGTACTTTCGATAGACCCGTTTTCGACAAGTGGTTTGAACGTGGTTCCGTCGAACTTCCTTTGGGCGAGGATTTTTAATTCTCCCTCTTGCAAAGCCCCCTGGTAAGTAAAGATGTTAGGATTCAAGTTATCGGGAGTCATGGCGATAATCTTTTCTATATCCCAACCGGCAGCAGTCGCATTACCTACAAGATATAAGTTTTCATATAGAAGTTTCTTGTATGAGATAGTCATATCTTTAAGCGATAGGTAGATGTAATACAATCCAGCCTCGTTTATCTGGAAGAGGTCGTCTGCTTCCGTTTCGCTCGTACGTTTTACGACAGAGCTGTTGTCCGCTCCTTTGTTGTAAGAAGGCAAGGCTTGCCCCAGCGTGGTGATGAATTTGAATCCGCCTTGTTTCAACTGGCCTCTCCAATTATACAGACGACCGTTGGATAGTTCGGTTATTTTCTCAGCGGCATTCAGATCCGTGCCGCCGGTCGTAGCCGTACCCGTAATATAGAGCGGTTGCGATGTAGGCTTATAAGTGGTTATTTGCACTTTCGTGGTCGCTATTTCGGGATATTTGAATTTGGGACCTTCCACTTGGGCGGCTCCCCGAGCCTCCACATAGACTGCTTCTCCGGCTGTCTTTCCCCATTTTTCTACAATAAGGTCGTACAGTTCGGCCGATGAGTAGCTGATCGATTCATTGGGTCCGAATGTGCGGACATCGGTTGCCGACTGAAAGTTGTTGTCTGCTATATCTATTTGAAACAGATAGGAGAAAGTGTAGTCTGCCCCTAAACTGGTCGCTTCGTTCCAAGAGAACGAAATAATCTCGTCATCTGTCGCATCCGGAGTAAGGGTCACCGACTGGGCGGAGGCTGTCAATTTCAATTGATTCCGCTCTATGACTTTATCGTCGTCATCGTCGCAGCCGACAAAAGCCAGTACGAACAGAAGCGAGAATAATATATGATATATCGTTTTCATACATTTATACTTTTAGATTTCAAAATTGAATTTACCATTTGGGTAATTGTCTGAGGTTGGGGTTCTTGTCCAATTGATTTTGATGAATGGGGAACCAATAGTTCTTTTCGCTGAAAGCGCGTGTGATTTCGACGCGACGTTTGAAGTAGGCATTCTCGTTGTTCTTGTCGCAGCTTTTTTCTGTCCCGAACTTGTTCATGCCGTAGAAGTCACCGCGCAGAATATCGATTTGTTTCCAACGGCGGATATCATCGAAACGGATCGCATATTCGCAGTTGAACTCAACCCGACGTTCGCGACGAATCGCTTCACGCATAGCGGTCTGATCGGCCGGTGCGGGGATTTTGTCTAATCCGTTGCTGTCTTTCCCTGTTCCATATTGGGGGATACCTGCGCGCTCTCTTACGAGGTTCACGTATTTCAGTATCTCGTCGGTTTGCTCGGGAGCCCATTCGTTGAGAGCTTCGGCATAGTTCAGATAGGCTTCTGCCAACCGGCAGATAATACCGGGACGATAGGGAATGGAGTAGTTGAGGATATTCGTTTCGGGGTGTACGCGTTTTCTCAACAGATAACCTGTTTGCGGAGCATCCCATAAAGAACCGGACGCGGGCCGGCCGTCTTCTCCTGCGTAATAGAAATCCACATAACGGCTCGATTGACGATACCAAGCACCGTTGTAAAGCACCGATACATAGAAACGAGGCTCGCGATTGACATACATGTTGAATGTTCCGGCCGGAGCGATTGTATTTTCGGCGTTGGATTCTTTGGCATCTTTGTCTCCTTCGATCCATTTGGTCTTTCTGACATCGGGCTGGGTAGAGAATCCGCTTTCATTGTATCCCGAGGCTTTGTTGATGATAGGCTCGCCGTTGGGCTCATACCCTGTGATAGCGGGCAGACCGTTGCTCATGAAGAACGCATCGACCAATTCCTGAGTAACTCCCAAACCGCCTTGTCCACGGGATCCGCGGGGAACCGAGTGTTGAGAGTAAAGGTCGTAACTTACATCGGGACGGGCGAACAGAATTTCCTTGTTACCTTGATTGAATTCTTTGTAACACATATTGGAATAGGACATGAAAGGGTCGATCGAACCATCTCCGTTATACTCTTTGTACAAGGCATAACCGTTGCCTTCGGCCTCGGTCAAAAGATCTTTGCAAGCGTTTACCGCACGTTCCCATTTCTTGGGGTCGTAGGTAGAGTTGAAGATTGCTTCACCTTTATTGTTCGTATAAGCGGCATAATCGGGATCATCGTTCCCGTTTACCAACGGACTTGCAGCGAAAAGAAGCATACGGGCACGGATAGCCAACGCCATCACCGAGGTTGCTCGTCCGTATTTACGTTCTTCGGTATAAGAGGGTGGTAACAGTTCCGATACGGCTTTGAACTCTTTATCGAGCCAATCGATTATTTGGTCGTAAGGTGTTTGCCCTATCAATATCTTGTCGATGGGGTCGTTCATGTCGACCAGTGAAGTTTGGAACGGTATGGCTCCGTAGGTATTCACCAACAGATAATAGTAGTAGGCAATTAAGAAACGTGCCTCGGCCTTCATGTTGTCCACATCGGCTTGATAGACCTCTTGCTCGGGCAGAGCCTTGACGTTGTCTAAGAAAATGTAAGCCTCGCGTATTCTCACCGGAAAGTCGCTCCAAAAATTCCCCTTCCACTCGCTTTGGGGAGTCCAGTTGCCTAAGATTTTGTCGATACAATCCCAGTCGGAGAATGCCCGCCAGTCTTGCGAAGGCGAGAAATCATCGGCATAGGCATCGTAATTACGCATCATGGGCGTGTAGGGGTCGGGGATTCCGTCATAGATACCGGCCAACCATTCCTCGGTACGGTTCTTACTGTTGAATACCATATCCAATGTTAAAATATCGTCGGGAGCATTGTCCAGATAATCGGTACAGGAAGTGACCGAAAACAGACCGATGATAGCTAATGTATATCTAACGATTGTATGTTTCATAATTTTTATATTAATAGGTTTAGAATCTTACTTGTAGTCCGATAGAATAAGTGGCCATGATGGGGTATTTCAAACCGTTGCTGGTATTCAGTTCGGGGTCCCACAGGTCGAACTTGGAGAACTGCAAAAGATTTGTTCCGCGAACGAATATACGGGCATACTCCATTGCAGCTTTTTTGATAAGATTTTTTGAGAATGAATATCCCAATTCTACATTTTTCAACCGCAACATACTCATATCTTTCAACCACCAATCCGATACTTGGGCGTTGTTGGCGTTGTAACCCATGTGGAGTCTCGGATAGAATACGTCCTGACTGGGGTTGTCGACTGTCCATGCATCCGATGCATTGGTGAATATGTTACCTTCGGCTCCGATGGTAGAACCGGGTAAGAAGTTCTTTTGGTTTTCTCCGATGATACGATAGGTGCGGCCGTTTCCCTGGAAGAAAGCTCCGAAATCGATATTTTTATAGCTCAGGTTAATACCGAAACCATATACGAGTTCGGGATTGACCGTACCTCCGATGGCGGTTTTATCGGTTTCTGTGATTTCATTGTCACCGTTGAGATCCAAATACTTTATATCTCCGGGATAAACTCTATCCGAAAATTTTGGAACCGGCAGTCCCGGTTTCAACTTACCGGTCGTTACGTCTTCGAAATCGGCTTCGGTATATAAGCCGTCGTTAACCAAACCGAAAATCTGGCCTACCGGTTTGCCGGTGCTCGAACGGTAAGTGCCGAGTACACCTAAATCTTCGTCTTGTTCTATGATTTTGTTCTTGGCGTAGGTAACACTTGCCCGAGCCGAAATAAACCAGTCTTTGTTGATTTGTTTGTTCAAATCCAATGAAATATCGAAGCCTTTGTTTGTCACGATACCGTAGTTCGCCCACGGAGCGGAGGGGAAGCCGGCCGATGACGGTATGTTCTTTCGTTGCATGAAGATGTCTTCTCTTCTTTCATGGAAGAAGTCTACTTGCAATTCGGCCATTTTGAACAAGCCCAGTTCGATTCCGACGTTGGCCTTTTTCACGGTTTCCCAAGTCAGGGACTCAACACCGGGATCACCTTCGCGCAAACCTCCTTTTTCGTAGAAAGCATTGGAGTTACCCCATTTGTAGCCGTCGGTCGAACCGATAGTAGTGATGTAGGCAAAACGTTTTTGAGAACCGTCGTCGTTATAAAAGCGGTCGTTTCCGGCCAAACCGTAAGAAGCTCTCAGTTTTAATTTATTGATGTAGTTTTGTACCGGACGCATGAATTCTTCCTCCGAAACAATCCAGCCCGCAGCGATAGACGGGAAGAAACCGAAACGGTTGCCTTTTGCAAAGTTCTCGGAACCGTTATAACCGAAGTTGAACTCTGCGATATAGCGGTCGGCGTATGTATATGCCGCACGACCTGCGAAACCTTGTGTACGATAGGGCACTTGGTCACCGTCGTCGTAGTTGCGTTGGTTGTACAACAACAATGCGCTTACCGAGTGATTTCCGAATCGTTGGTCGTAGGTGATATTTCCTTCTAAGTAGGTGCTATAATTGCCATAGTCTTCCCATCTTTCGTAGCCCAAGAATTCGTCTCCTTCGCTCAGAACCGTCAGTATTAACTCTCCGGTCACCGGGTCGCGTTGCGTGGCCGGCGAATAGTAACGGGGAGCTTTGCCCCGGTTTACTCCGTTTCGTGAATAGTAGTCGTAAGAGAATATACCTTTTATTTTCAAACCGGGTAAGATACATTTTAAGTCTTGTTCCACGGCGAACAAGGTTTCCAGTTTACTTTCTGCCTCACGTTTGAAACCCGATTGTGTCAGTTTGGCCCACGGGTTTTCATTTTCACGAGGTTTGGGAAGGGCCCCGTTTTCATAAATCAGCGGAACCATGTACGGCGTAGCTTTGAATGCAGCGCCGAAAATATCGTCGATACCATCTTTCGGTGCGTTTCTCTGTTGAAGGTATCCGCCGATGTTGAATGTCAATAATGTAGAGGAGGTGACGTTCATGTCTACGTTGGTACGCAAGTTGAATCGATTCACCGAGATATTGGAGTTCCAGTTTTGAGTTTTGTCGCTCTCGGTAATACCTGCTTCGTTATAGTATGCGCCGACGAAAGAGTAACGCAATTTCTCGTTACCTCCCGAAAGGTCGAACGAGGCCCTCGTGTTGTGAGCGACGTCTTTTGTAATTGCATCTATCCAATCTATATCGGGATATAGTTCGGTATCGTATCCGCTGCGGTATTTATCTATTAGTTCCGGCGAATAAAGTTCTGTCCCCGTCTCTTGGATATTGATATTGTTCAAGAGCGTAAGGTAATCTGCCGCATTGAGGAACGAGGGTAATTTGGCCGGACGAGTGATAGAGTGTTCCACCGATACGTTGATGTTCGTCTTACCGGAATGTCCTCGTTTGGTTGTAATAAGGATTACACCATTCGCACCACGTACACCGTACACGGCACTTGCCGAAGCATCTTTCAGTACCGAGAACGATTCTATTTCCGAAATATCGAGGTTGTTCAAGGAGCGTTCTACACCATCGACAAGTACGAGCGGGGAGTTGCTGCCCTTGAAAGAGCTCATACCGCGAATCCAGAATTCGGAGTTGTCGTAACCCGGTTCACCGGAACGTTGAACGGCGATGATACCCCCGATGTTACCGGCGAGGTCGTTGCTCAACGAACGAGTCGTCCCTACTTGTAATTGTTGAGGTTTCACACTGGTGATAGCTGCGACTACCGATGCTTTCTTCTGTACACCGTATCCAACGACTACGACATCTTCGAGTTGGGTCGTTGCGTCTTGTAACACCACATTGATAATTTTCCGGCTATTCACAGCTTCTTCACGAGAAGCGAACCCGATGTATTTGAATTGTAGTATGGCACTTTTATCGGGCACTTTTATGTCATAGATACCATCTACATTGGTGATAGTCACGATAGAGGGATTGTCCTTTACCGAGACGGTTACACCGATAAGCGGCTCGCCGTTGACATCTGTAACGTTTCCTCGTATGGAAATCTTTTTTTCATCAGAGGATACGTTTTTGTTATATAAGATGATTTGAGACTGTTTAATTTCAAATTTAATACCCGAATTTCCAAGCATTTGGGATATTGCTTGTTGAATAGGTGTCTTTTGGGCGTTCAGCGATACTTTTTGATCGACATTCAATTTTAAGGCATCGTAAAAGAACGTGTATTTACTTACACTTTCTATTTTTTTGATAGCCTCGGATAATGGAATGTTTTGAAAAGAAATTGTTATGGTTTCTCCCGGTGCTTGAGCAAACAAGTTCAAGGAGAATAAAATGGCTAGAAATACAGCCAATTTTTTCTTTAGATTCATATCATGGGTATATTAAAGTTAACTTAATAAGTTCTCTTTCTTTTTTTTAATTTTTGAGTTTAAGAATAAAAATTTTTAATCATTCATTCTACATAGGTGCTTTGTCTTTAATGTATCGTCATAGGCAATCATGTGTTTAAAGGGTTATCATTAATGTGTTGTCTTCTGTAAAGTGGTAGTTTATCGAAGATATGTTCGACATGATACGAATAATATCTTCGAGACTTTGGTCATGGAGGGTAAACGTGTAAGATTGATCGTCGGACAAAGCCGGGTCGATGATGATTTTCACGTTATACCATTTGGAAAGATATTTGCAAACTTCATGAAGGTTTTTGTTTTCCAGTTTGACTTTTTCGTTAGTCCACATTTTTGCAAATTCTACGTCTCCTTTTTCAACCCGAATCGTTTTGTCTTTCTTGTCGAGAGAGCCTTCTTCCCCCGGTTTCAGGTAACAATTCGAGCTATCGTCGCCCAATACATGCATCGATACCGAACCTTCGTATAGGCTCACTACCGATTTTTCGTCAGCATGGTAGGCGCTTACGTTGAATTGCGTACCATGCACTTTTACCGCTATGTCGCTGGTCTTGACAATGAACGGCCTTTCATCGTGCTGAACTTTAAAAAAAGCCTCGCCTTTCAATTCGACTTCTCGCATGTCGGCATGAAGATTTTTGTATTCCAGCTTCGAATGTGAATTTAACCATACTTCACTGCCATCGGGAAGTATGAATTTCGATTTTCCTGTAATTGTCGAATAAGTTTGGACAATTGTCTCTCTGTTCAAAGATTTGTTGCTGGAAAAGAAATAATACCCTATCCCCGAAACGATTAATAATAAACTGATAGCTGCGGCAATGCGGTTTAGTTTCTTGCCGAAATGTAACCGGGGAACAATCTTTTTTACCTTTATAGGTTCTTTCTGTATAGTATCTTTGTGAATATAGGCTTGGAATTTTTTCCAATAATAATCTACATCGGGATTGTAGTTGGCAGATTTTGCTTGGATGCTATCCCAAAGGGTTTTCAGTTCATCGAAAAGAAGTTTGTTTTTGTCATCGGCCGCTAACCAGTTTTGTAGCTGCGATTGCTCTTCTTCTGATAGGGAGATTCCTTCGAATTTAGCAATGATTATATCCCACGGAAGATTATTATTCATGTTTGATGGAATTTTAAGATTTCAATTACTTAGACACAAAAATCGGGCTTGACCCTTATATGTGTAGATAATAAAAAAGAAAAAATGTCTGATTGGTATAGGTATCCATTTTATAATTACTTTGTAATCAATAAGTAGGAATCTTTCGAGGCTTTTATATTTTTTTATTTTTGCCGCGAACATTATTTTTTTATCTTGAATAATATTATTTTCTTTGCATAGTTTTCTTGTAATAATGGTAGCGAATATCACTAATGACATATCATTGCTTAGGCAGATTCGTGAAGGAAATGAGGATGCGTTCAAATCTTTATTTGAAACATATTTTACTCCTTTGTGCCGTTTCATATATCTCCACTTGGACGATAAGAATGTGGCAGAAGAGTTGGCGATGGATATTTTTATTTATTTATGGGAAAACAGAGAGACATTTCAGATCCAGCTTTCGCTCAAAGCCTATTTGTTCCAAGCGGCGAAAAATAAGTGCTTGAATGAATTGAGAAAAAAGAAAGAGACGGTAGGTCTCGACGGAGTGGAAGTTTCTACGATCAATACCAGCGTGTCTGCGCTCGAAACCGAGGAGTTATACCGTTTGATTCAGGAGGCTGTTTTTTCTTTGCCGGACAAATGCCGGAACATTTTTTTGCTTAGCCGAAGGGAGAACCTTACGAATCAGGAAATAGCCCGGAAGTTGAATATCTCGGTAAAAACCGTTGAAGGCCAGATAACCAAGGCCTTGAAAAAAATCAAGAAATTTTTAGGAGATCAGTACAGCTATTTGTGGTAGTAAAAAATTTTTTTCATTTGGTATAAGGGTGTATGATGTTTTTTGTGTCATAGATATGTGAAACCCTTAGAATGTTACCAACATGAAAAACTTTTGTAAGTACAAATATCGTTCGGACAACGGTTGTTTCTCTATCCTTTTCGACTGTGAAATATCCCTGTTGGAATCTTTGGCTTAGGAAAGATTCTAAGTGGTTCTTATGCTTAATTGTAGTTTGCGAAGGAATGAAAAAATTTAAGATTTTATTACTCTCTTTGTTGCCTGCTGCCGGCTTGTGCGCTCAAAATCCGCTTTTAGTCTTGGAAGCAGAGGATGCGGTTCTCACACCTCCGGTAAAGGTCAAATATGTGAATGGATATTCGGGAGATGCCTATGTGGGGGACAACGACAATGGATCCGAGATTTTGTTTAGGAATGTCTATGTCGATAAGGAGGGCACTTATGAGTTCCGTACCTATTACACGAGCATGTTCATACGTTCCATAGCCGTCCAAACGGGATTTTATGCACCGGTGGTGATAGGTATGACGGAGACGACAGAAGATTGGAACCGCCCTCCGGTCGGTATGATGCTTTCGTATATTTATCTCGATAAGGGCGATAATACGATAAAAATCACTCCTTACAATGGCGGTGGCCCTAATATAGATAAATTTGAAATCTGGGAGACCGAGGTTAAAATGCCGAAGCCCGAAAAGATGAAAGCAGCTTACGCTTACGACCTTACCGACAATGCTGCAATCACGATTGGTGGAAAAGATATTTCCGGGTCTGCCCTGAATGATAACGATGAATACACGGTTTATGATTTACAGGCTGCTTCGGATTACATATATGTTACCTGTACAGACCCTTGTCTGGTTACGGGTTATCTATTTTCCGAGGGAGAAGTTACATCTCAAAATGTCGATTCATGGAGCCTTGAATATTCGGTTGACGGGAGAAATTACTCGCAATTGACTTCCGGGGCCTCTACCCGTTATAGTGCGGCTACCTTGTTTACGATAAACCGTCAACCTCATGCAGATGCAGGCAAGGCAGCCCGATATTATCGTATCGATACGAAAGGGCGGAATGTCGGGGAAATACAATTGTTCGGGATACCTTATTATGAATCGGCCGATCATAAAAATTTTCCGGCAGATATTACCGAAAATGTCGATGTCTTTTCCAATGTGATAGGTTCTCCGCTCGGAGCCTTTACGATTGCCGATGAAAGATATTTTAATCTTTTCGACCGGGATATGGAACGGAAGTATTATAGTGACGAAAGCCCGGTATTCAATGTCGAGGTAGAACTAGATAAACCGTATCGATTGGACTATTATACGTTGACTTCGTGTCAGGATTATCCCGAGAGAGACCCTAAGAGTTGGGTTGTCGAAGGCTTTGACAAAGACTGGGAAGCCGTAAGCGAAGTCAATGGATTTGTATTCCCTTGCCGGTATGCAACTATGAAATTTGCAGTAAATGGTACTAAATTATATAAAGGCTATCGTTTGAGGACGATCGAAAATAACGGAGCCGATTCTTTTCAGCTTTTGAAATGGCAACTGTTCGGCAGTGACAAACCGTCTTCTGTTACAAAACCGGTAGCCGAAGGAATCGATGTCGCTACGCAGAATCGCGAAATTGTAATTACTATGGATTCCGATGGATTTTGTAAAGTAGTGAACTTGTCCGGCCAAATTGTGTACGAGAGTGAAATAGCAGGTCGTGTGAATAGAATACCTGTTCCGCCCGGTGCTTATCTGGTGGGGGTAATTGTACAGCAAGAACGAGTCGTGCAAAAAGTAATCGTGAAGTAGCTTTATTGTAGAAACAGGAAGTAAATATTGACAATGAAAAATAAATGTATATATGGTCTTTTGGTCGGCGCGATGATGGCAGGAGCCTGCCCGGTATGGGGAGAGACTGTCGTCGGAGAAACCGTCTCTCCCTCCGATTCTATAAAACTTGTTGTCGTGAGCGATAACGATGCTTTGTATTATAAGGTTGTGAAAGGGGTTACCTCTATTGTGGAAAAATCGGCTTTGGGAATTACCACTTCGGTAGGCGATTTTTCAACGGGATTGAGCGAACCCTCTTTTACCGAACGTTTGGTGGACGATTCGTATAGCTTACCGTCGGGAAAGCGCAGTCGATATGATAATACATATAAAGAGGCGACAGTTTCATGTAATAAAGACGGACATACCGTACAATTTATTTTTCGGGTGTATGACGATGGCGTGGCTTACCGCTATGCGATTCTCGGTAGCGGAGACATTTCGGTTTATGCCGAAAATAGCGAATGTTTGCCGGTAAGACAGGAAAAAGTTTATTCACAGCAATATACCAAAAATAATCAGGCTCTTTATGAAGAGAACGATACAGAATTTATGGCATGTGAACTATATACCCCGTTGCCATTGCTGGTTCATACGGGAAGCGATTATCTGTTGCTGACCGAAGCGATGGTCAATGGGAATTATTGTGGAAGCTCGTTGTTTGTGAATGAAGAGACGAAAGCCTACGGTTACCGGCTGGTTGGGAATGTCGCTGCTACTCTTCCCTTGTATACGCCGTGGAGAGTTCTCATGGTGGGTTCCTTAGAATCGATAGCAGAGTCGGTTATATTGGAAAATTTGAACGATAAAACGGCCTTGACTAATCTGTCGTGGGTAAAACCCGGACGTGCTGTATGGAATTTCGGCGGAGAAGACTTCCACTCCGATTATCTTAGCATGAGTAACATTAAGAAATATATAGATTGGGCTAAACAGCAAGGTTGGGAATATTTCACATTGGACAAATGCTGGGAGCAGAACGGTGTTTCGTTGAAAGAGGTAGTGGATTATGCATCCTCTAAATCGGTGGGAGTGTTCGTATGGGTGAATCAAAACTCGCTTCCTTCCGATGAGTCGGCGATGGCTTCTATGGTACAGAATTGGAAGGCGCAAGGAGTTAAAGGGTTGAAAGTCGATTTTTGGGAAAGTGACGATCAGGCTATGATGAAGAAATACGATTTGCTTTTGAAGGTAACGGCCGAAAAGCAGTTGTTGCTTAATTTACATGCCTGTACTAAACCGACCGGTTTGAGGAGAACATGGCCGCATTTGCTGACATCTGAGGCCGTGTTGGAGAATACGGTTTTTACGACTTTTCCCGATATCCATAATATAAACTCGGCGATTATCCGAGGGGCTATCGGGTCGACCGATTATGTCCCGGTAGATTTTGCCGATAAAAACGGGTGTATCCATCAAAAGACGACAGCAGCGCACCAGTTGGCTTTATCGGTAGTTTTTGAATCGGGAGTACAACATATCGGCGATGCTCCCGAAAATATCGAATATAACATTGCTCGGGATTTTTTAAAGACTGTGCCGGCTGCATGGGACGACACCCGCTGCCTTGAAGCTGTTCCCGACGAATATGTAAGTATGGTACGCTGCAAAGGCAATGAGTGGTATTTCGCTTCGCTGACACACGATGCTCGTACCGTGTCCGTGCCTCTTTCGTTTTTATCCTCCGGTGAACGATACAATGCGTACATTTATAAAGATGGGGAATGTCCGTCGGAAATTCAATTCGAATGGAAGGAAAATTTGACATCGAAAGATACGGTCTCGATCGATTTGTTAAAACATGGGGGAACGGCTGTTTTGTTCTCTACGTCTTCGCAACTTCCTAAACCTATTTTGATGAAATATGAGGCTGAGGCCGATGGCAATACGATTCCGTTCGGTGTACCGGTTAAGACCGATACAGATAGTTTATGTTCGGGTGGGAAATATGTGGCTTCGATAGGTAATGGACGCTCCATTACGTTTAACGATGTAAAAGTCCCTGAATCGGGCACTTATGCGATGACTGTTTACTATATGTCCGATTCTCCCTGTACGGCCTATGTAAAGATGAACGGTAATATGGATTCTTGGCAAGAGGTCTCATTTGTCGGCACAGGAGGAACGAGCGGCGGTAATTTGGCTCATAAAACTATATGGGTAGACCTCGATCATACGATAAGCAATACGGTAGAAATCGGGAATAATTCGGAGTATGGTCCTAATATAGACCGCATTACTTTGTCGAAATATGCCGATGGTACTACCGATATCGAGACCCCTGAAAGTACCGAGCCTGTGGGAAAGGTTTATGCTCTTGACAAACACATCGTTATCGAGCAGTCTTCTTCTACCGATTATTGGGTCTATAATTCACTTGGACAAATTCTTAAAGAAGGCAGTTTCGACGGCGGTCGGGCTTCTTTGTCGGTAGATGAGAAAGGTGTTTATCTCGTAAAGGTTCATACAGAGGATAAGGTATTTACCAAAAAGGTATTGATAGGTCAGTAAAGTAGATTCTTTTGTTAAACTTAATAATAAAAACTTATGAAAAAGATTACATTTTTAATCGCGTGTTTGTTGGCCGTATTCGGTATGTCGGCTATCAATCATTATGACAATTTGTATGTTGTCGGAGATGCTTGTGCAGCAGGTTGGAGTCCTGACGATGCTCTTGAAATGACGAAGGTCGGAGACGGTCAATTTACGTGGACGGGAGAGTTGTTGGATAAAACGGGAGACCGTCGATTCAAATTCTTGGTAGGAAGAGGCTGGGATCCTTGTCTTGCACCTAATCCCGATGTGCCCGATCACGAAGTTGTTACTCCGGGTGTTCCTGCAAAGTTGTATGACAAAGGCGAACACGGTGGCTATGACACCTCTTTCCAAGTAGAAAAAACCGGGGTGTACACGATTACGATCGATTTGGATGCAGAAACGATGACTTTGACAGAAGGCTCTTTGGACGTTCTTGATGTCGAGAAATTCGGACAGGCCTATTTAGCCGGTAGCGCATTCCCCGAAAGAGTTGCTATGACGAAAGAATCGGACGGTGTCTATAAATGGAAAGGAAAACTTGAAGTCGAAGATCCCGTGACCGGTTTCTATATCGTAAGCAACGACAATAGCCAATCCTTGAATCCGGCGAATGCATCTGAAGTCAAATCTGGTTCTTATGCACCGGTTTTCAGTGCCGATGAAGTCGCCACTGCGGAGTACCAAATTGCTTCTACGGCTACTTATACGATTACGATCGATTTGAATACCGTGAAAATGGAGGTTACAAAAATCGACTATGATCATTTATATCTGATCGGTAGTGCCATGAAAGGAGAACCGGGAGCTTGGAAAACCGAGGACGGAGTTGAAATGACAAGAGTAAGCGAAGGTGTGTTTACATGGAATGGATTTTTGTATGCCAAGAACACCGAAGGGGGTGATACGGAATTCAAATTTATCAATCAACTTATTGCCGGAAATTGGGAAAACTGTTTTGTATTCGATCAAACACAAGAGGGAAATCAGCTCATTACGTTAGGTGAAACGTATACCATTTCCTATTTTACTGCCGGTAACCATGACAATAAGTTTACCGTTCCGTCTGATGGCTATTACAAGTTGACGGTCGATCTCAATGCATTGACTCTGTTGGTAGAACAAGGCGATCCCACTGCTATTGAGGAAGTTTCGGCAGCTGTCAAGCCGGTTGTGACAGTCAGTGGGTCGACTATTCAGGTTCTGACCAATGGCGCTGTTGTCGATGACGTTATGGTGTTCGATTTGTTGGGCAATTGTGTTGCCTCGACAGCAGCGGATTCCGATTGTTCTTTCGATATGGCTCATGGCGGTGTTTATGTTGTTCGGATAAATTGTGGTAACGCTGTATATTCCAATAAAGTAATAGTTAAATAATATCTTTATGTTTTTCACCGGGCTGGGGATTCTCCTCTGCTCGGTGATTTTTTTTGTTCGTTTTTATATCGATGGAAAAAGCCGGGAAACGGAAATTTCCCGAAAAAAATTGTAAAATCGTATGAAGAAATTATTCTCAATTATGCTTGGTCGTTGCTTTGCGCTCGCTTTTCTTTTGTTCTTTTCAGGAAAAAGCTTTGCAGAGAACGATAACTATACTCGTGCGGCCGATACGTTCAAGGCCATTGAAAAACTTTATGGAGTTGAAGATGTTCCTTTATTCAGGGAGACTTATCCCTTTGACAACCATTTGAAAGTCTCCTATCTTTCTAATCAAGAACAGGCCGAGCAACAGAAACTTTATTCCTATCTGTGGCCTTTTTCGGGGAGCCTGTCGGCCGTTACGGCTCTTCTAGAAGTAAAACCGAAGTCCGATTTCCGAAAGGTGTTGACTAAAACGGTTCGTCCCGGACTGGAAATGTATCTCGACACGCGGAGGACTCCGACAGCGTATGCTTCGTATATAAACACGGCTCCGGTTTCCGATAGATTCTATGACGATAATATTTGGATAGGGCTCGATTTCACCGACTTGTATTTGTTGACCGGGAAAAAAGAATATCTCTCACAAGCCAAGATGGTTTGGCGGTTTATAGAAAGTGGAACCGATGATAAATTGGGATATGGCATATATTGGTGCGAGCAGAAAAAGAACGGGAAAAATACCTGTTCCAATGCTCCGGGTTCGGTGTATGCTTCGAAACTCTTTTTAGCGACTGGCGATAGTTCTTATTTGCAAGCAGGAATTCGATTGTATGAGTGGACGAAAGAAAATCTGCAAGATCCCGCAGACGGTTTATATTTCGATAATAAGAGTTTGAACGGAGAAATCGGTAGGGCGAAGTTTGCTTATAACAGTGGACAAATGATGCAATCGGCAGCGCTTTTGTATCGAATTACAGGTGAAAAAAAATATTTGCAGGATGCCCAACGGCTGGCTGCCGCTTGTTACAATCGGTTTTTTAGCCACGATTTGCAGTCGGGTCGTAAATATAAAGTACTGAATCGGGGTGATGTTTGGTTTACCGCTATTATGTTTAGGGGATTCGTTGAGCTGTATGGTATAGATCATAATAGTTTGTATATCGATGCTTTTAGGGAAAATCTGGATTTCGCTTGGACGGAAATGCGTGAGAAAAACGGATTGTTTAACGATGATTGGAGCGGAAAAACGAAAAACGATTCGAAGTGGCTGTTGACACAGTTCGCTATGGTAGAAATGTATGCACGGTTAGCCGCAATCGATAAAGAGAATAATCGATAAGTTATTAGATAGGTAGGATATGCGATCCCAATCCCGGGCAGAGGTTTCCTCTGTTCGGGATTTTTGGTTTGTTCGATTGATGCAAAAAGAACGGTGGCATGCGCCACCGTTCTATAAATATAAACATTTCATAAACCATGATTTAGTAAACCATGACTTTTTGCTTATTGGCGATATATATACCTTTGGGAAGTTCTATTGTTTCGTTGCCGGTTACTTTTATTTGTTTAACCAGTGCGCCGGTGATGTTGTAGATATACACATCGATAGGTTCTTCGGTATTGACGACTACTCCTCCTTGCACTCCGTATATTCGTGTATCGTTTCCGGCTAAATTTGGAGTTTCTATCCCTGTGGCTATATCGTCGAGTTTCCAGCTCGATATGAACATTCCCCAACCTGTGGGTGCAGGTAAGGTAAATTCGGAATTATAGAAATTGACGGCTTTATTACCTCTTGAAAAGGAGTAGAAATTTGTACCGTCTGCCAAACAGCTCCAAGCTGTACCCATACCGGTTTCGGTTATGAGGGCTATCTTTTCTGTTTTTTTCCAACTGGATTCATCTATCGTGGTTAGGCAAATACCTTTATTAGGGGTTGCCCAGCTATACCCGTAGGCATAGAGATTGTTTTCTTTCCCTTTGGCTACTCCGAAATAACCACCGATACCTTGTTCGTCGGCAGAGACACCTCCTAACCATTCTCCGTTTGAAGCATCGCATTTGATTACAAACCCATTGAGCGGAGTAGATTTAGAGGCTATTCGGGCTTCCTCTTCTCCATAAGGGGCGAACCCTCCTTTCATCATTCCCGAAAGGTAAAGACTTCCGTTTATATAGTCCATGTTCTTGGTTTGGGTAGTGTGCTTGCTGTCGCTGGCTCCGAATGCTGTTATTAATTTTGCCCATTTCACGTCTAAGTTGGTATCGATTTCCCCGATGAGAATGTCGTCGAACGACGAAGGCACGAGGTTGATCGAGCCTAAATTGATCGAGCCTTCGTTACTGTTTTTTACAGTTCCGTAGAAATAGAGTTTACCGTTGTCGTAGATGAGATGGGTTATTTGTTCTCTTTCGATTGTGCCGGAGACTGTGGTTGTAAAGTGGCCCAAATAATTCCCTTTGTCGTCGAGTTTTACGATAAACAAGTCTCCTACTGTCTTTTGAGAGTCACCGTTCCAGTTTACGGTGTTGTGAGGGATTAGTTGTACAGGCGAATTTTCTGCCGTGTAAAAAGTCATGGTTTTACGATAATTCCCGGCTAAATAGATGTTCCCGTTCTCGTCGGTGGCGGTAGCATAAGGGTAAATGCCGTCTGGTGTACCTTCTGTGTAATGAGTAGCGGAGGCTTCGGGGCTGTTGTCTATTTCGATGTATTTGTTCCATTCGATAACTCCTTCCGAGCTGACTTTTAGTAGAACCGCATAGTATGTACGGTAACCGGTATTCCAGTTTTGTATGGTCACAGTGTTGTTTTTGGCATCTTTGAATGCTGGGGTTTTATCGGTCATACCGGATGCATATCTCATTTTTAATGCTAAGACAGCACCTCCGTCAGAAGTGGCGGCAATGGAACTCGAAGAGATGCTTACATCGCCGGAGAAGCTATATAGGCTCCATATTTTAGACCCGTCCGAATCTAATTTGAGAAGAACGATATTACAATTGTCGGAGTTTGCCTGAGTAGCACAACCGTAGCCGACAATGTCATCTCCATAGTAAACAGGATCGTTGTCTTTCATCGACCCGAATTGTGCGAGCGCCAGAATTTTTCCGTCGCTGCTCTTTATCAAACTGTGAGCATTGTCACCTCCGTTCCCGGGATTTCCATCTAAGGATTTCGCCCATTGAAATACAGGACCCTCTGCCTGTATCGATCCTAAAATTCCTCCGATAAAGAGGAGTGTAGAAAGTAAGAATTTTTTCATAACAAATTTTTTTTAATTCGACACCGCAAAGTTATTTTCTGCATAATTGGGCTACAATAATGATATATAGGTATTTTTTAGACATAGAATAGCCATTTTTGGTGAGGGTGCGAGATTTATGCATTTTGTATTTTTGTCCACAAAAATTAAGACATGCGACTTCGATTATTTTTCATTATATTAATAAGTTATGTGGGAATAGAGACTATGTACTCTGTGAATGTATCGCAAGTAGCTACGGTTTCTTTCGAGGGGGTAATTTCGGATATAGGTTCGAAAGACCCGTTATCGTTTGCAACGGTACAATTACTGCATGGAGATGAGGTTCATTCGGTATTGTCCAAAGATAACGGAGTATTTTCTTTTCCCTCTGTGCATCCGGGCGACTATATACTGCGTATTACTTATGTGGGATACGATCGTTATGAAAAACGGGTTACACTGAAACGGGATACGAAGCTGACCGTAAAAATGGTCCCTTCGGGAAATTCGTTGAACGAAATTGTCGTGACGGCGCGGGAGTCGCAGGGGCTGGTGAGCTCGTCGAAAATAAATCGCGAAATGATGACCCATTTGCAGCCTACCAGTTTTAGCGATTTATTGGAGCTACTTCCGGGGAATATATCCAAGACCCCTTCGATGGGACAGGTCAATTCCATACAGTTGAGAGAAACGGGAACGCTGAATTCATCGGGAGAACAATATTCCAATCCCGATTATGCCATTACATCGTTGGGTACTCTTTTTTTAGTAGATGGGGCTCCTCTTAACGGCGATGCGAATCTGCAATATATTCCCGGGGGAACTTCTTCGGACGGGACCTCGCCGGAATCGCTCAGAAATATGACGAACAAAGGGGTAGATATGCGCACGCTGACAACAGACGATATAGAAAGTGTCGAGATTGTGCGGGGCATACCTTCGGCCGAATACGGAAATCTTACCAGTGGTATGGTAAATATAAAGAGAGTGAGAAAGGCGACACCCCTTACAGCTCGTTTTAAAGCCGATGAATATAGCAAATTGTTTTCGGTGGGGAAAGGTTTTACAGTTCCCAACCATGATTTCACATTGAATGTCGACGGCGGTTTTTTGGACTCGAAAGTAGATCCCCGGAATAATCTTGAAAATTATAAGCGAGTGAATTTTTCTGTTCGCATTTCGAAATTATGGAGGCGGGATAAGTGGGAGATGACATGGACACCGAGTGCGGATTATACGGGATCTTTTGATAACGTGAAGACAGATCCCGATTTGAGCTATCAAAAAATAGACAAATATAAATCGTCGTATAACAGAGCTTCTTTGACAAACAATTTCAAATGGACGTTTCCTCGGTTAAAATGGATAAAAACGGTAAATCTCGATGCGTCGGTGAGCGCTCAGTCCGATCAGTTGAAAAGGACGAAGCTTATTAGTCCTCAGCGAGCGACGGTTGCACCTACCGGTAAAGAGCCCGGGGTTCATGACGGTACTTATCTTTTTTCGGAGTATGTGGCTGATTATTTATGCGATGGGAAACCGGTGAATGCTTTTCTGAAAGCCAAAGGGGAGTTCGGCTGGGAAGGCGCAAAATATCGGTTGAACGCCAAAGCCGGTGGCGAATGGAATTATTCCAAAAATTTCGGGAAGGGGCAAGTTTATGATTTATCCCACCCTATTTCGACGAGCTGGGGGGCTCGCCCTCGGGCTTATAGCGATATTCCGGCCTTGCAGAATCTGTCGTTCTTCTTGGAAGGAAATACATTGTTCTTGCTGGGGAAGAATAAATTGGAACTGCAAGTAGGAGCTCGTTCTGTGACACAGATAGGAATGAGCGAGCGATATTTGTTACAAGGAAAGCCTTATATAGATCCTCGTGCGAATGCACAATGGAGCTTCCCTGCGATTCCTGTCGCTGGGAAAGACTTGCACATTTCGATTTCGGGAGGTTATGGTGTGACGACCAAGATGCCTACGCTCGACTATCTTTATCCCGATTTGTGGTATAACGACATAGTGCAACTCAATTATTACGATGTGAATAAACCGCTCGAATATAGTCGGGTAAATATAATTACTTATATCGAAGATATAACCAATTATGATTTGAAACCGGCTCGTAATCATAAGTGGGAAGTACGAGGCGATATTTCATTTGAGGGAAACCGGTTGTCGGTAACTTATTTTCATGAAAATCTTACATCGGGATTTCGGACTTCCTCTTTTTATGCTCCGTTCAGTTATCGGAAGTATGACCATTCGGCAGTCGATGCCTCTGGGTTACAAGGGCCTCCTGCTTTGGAAGACATTCCTTATACCGATATGAAGGCGTTGAACGGTTATAGACAGTCGGCCAATGGGAGCCGCATCGATAAACAGGGTATCGAGTTTCAATTTACTTCACAACGTATATCGGCACTGAGGACTGCCGTCGTTATAAACGGAGCTTGGTTCCGTTCGGTATATACGAATAGTCGTCCTATGTTCGAGACTGTGGCCGATGTAGTGGACAATCGTCCGGTTTCGGAAGAATACGTGGGTTTGTACGATTGGAACGACGGTCGAGTAAACGAACAGTTTAATACTAATTTTCAGTTAGACACTCAAATACCCGAATGGGGGTTGATTTTTTCCACATCGGTACAGTGCATGTGGTTTGTTTCGACTCGGGTAATGTGGAAAAATGGAGTCCCGGTGAGTTATATGGCAGCAAGCGACGGAAAGTTATATCCCTATACCGAGGTGTCGGCTGCCGATCCTAAATTGCAGTTTCTTATAAAGACATATAACGACGATTTGTATAAAAAACAGACAATACCCACGGCTGTTTATGTAAACCTGAAAGCGACCAAAACGATAGGCAAATGGTTGAGATTGTCATTGTTCGCTAATCGTATTCTAGATTATCTTCCTTCATATAAGATGAATGGTCTGCTCATACGGCGCAATGTGGATCCTTATTTCGGTATGGAACTTAATTTTACGTTATGATAGATTAAATTTTTGATTATGAAATATATGAATAGAATTACACTTTGTGTTTCCTTATGCATGCTGGCTTTGTTTTGTAGTTGTGACGAGGAACGGGATATACGTTGGACGACTGTCGAAATCGTTGTCCGGTATCCGTCGGATTTGTCGGGGATTTCTGTGGAAAGTGAAACCTTTGAATTTCGAAATATTACGTCGGGTATGGTTACCAGTTTTACGACCCGTAAAGGAATTACATTGCCCGAGGGATTATACGATTGTTCTTATGAAGCTGCGATAACTTATCAGACTGCCGATAGCACAATTCATACTTCGTTATCCGGGTATGCTAGGTCATTGGAGCTTATGGGAGCACAAGGAAGTGTTTCTATCGGTAGTTATCAGGTAGAGAATAAAGACGACTTCATTATAGAGGAAATATTTTTTACCGGGACATTGCAGTCTTCTGGAAAACAATACTATGGAGATGGTTATGTGAAAATCTATAACAATACCGATCACATGCTATATGCCGATGGGGTCGCTTTGATGGAGTCGAAATTTGTTACGACTCAAAAATTCGATTATACACCCGATATTATGAGCACTCACATGACTGTACAGGCTGTGTATGTAATCCCCGGTAGCGGGACAGACCATCCGGTCGCTCCCGGAGAGTCGTTTATTCTTTGTGATACGGGTATAGACCATCGTATCGCGAATCCCAATTCATTTGATTTGAGTCGGGCGGATTATGAGTGGTATGACGAATCCTCGGTTCCCGCTCATTTGGATATAGACAGTCCGACCGTTCCTAATCTCGATAAGTGGTATTGTTACACGAAAAGTTTTTGGGTTCTCCACAATCGGGGATTCAGGGGATTTGCCATAGCGAGAATTCCCATTGAGAAAGAAAAATTCTTGACCGAAAATTTATATACCTATTCCTATGTTATGGTTTTACCGGCCGGGACTTTCCCGATGGAGCAAACCGCCTATAAAGTACCGAACGAATGGATTATCGATGCAGTGAATACCAGTGTACAATCGGAGTATGTGTGGAATGTCACGGCCCCTTCGTTGGACCGGGGGTGGACACACTGTGGTACGATAGACCACGATAAGACTCGCTATTTCAAAAGTGTGCGTCGAAAAATGCTTTATCTCACCCGTGACGGTCGTCGGGTATTGAAGGATACCAACGATTCGTCTGCCGATTTCAATACCGGGTGTGTGCCCTCTTTGATAGAGCAACAGCATACGGCGATAGATGCAAATGGTACGAAGGCCGAAACGGAAACCTATGACGGAGTAGAGGTCAAGAGTTGATAGATTAGAGGGATATGAAAAAGTTGTGTGTCTTTTGCGTATTATGCTTGGTGTGTCTCTGTGAGTTACGAGCCGGAGATACGGTTCGGGTTTCTATATGGGATCGTCTGTGGGAACATCGATCGGTAGTTGCATCTTTTGTCGAATTGTCGTATCGTAATCCTGCGGTACGCTATGACAGGTATTCTTCGTCTCTTACGCGGGCAACCGTCGGCGGACAATATACTTCGGAGAGCGAGCCTGTGTTGTTACAATCGGGAGACGGTGAAAAGTCGATAGGCTTTCAAGCCGATTCGTACATACGAAAAAAGAATTATTGTTTGTGGGGAAATACGTTGTATAGAAATGGACGTGTGAAAAATTTGAAGTGGAACGAGACCACCGATTGGGAGCTGTTGTATCCCTATTTGTTGGCCGATTCGGTGGGCGGAGACTTGTCGAAAGAGATTTATAGCTTTACAGGGGGATATGCCGCTCGTTATGAATCGATAACATGGGGCGGTGATTTTTCGTACGAGGCCTCCGTCGCTTATCGAGGAATAGATCCGAGACCTAAAAACACCACGTCGGATTTGTCGCTTTCCTTAGGTTTGTCGATACCGGTATCTCCTTCCTATTTGTTCGATATTTCGGTCTCTGGACGAAAGTACAAGCAAACCAACGGAATTAAATTTTATAGTGAGCTGGGTGTTTCGAAAGTCTATCATCTCACCGGGTTGGGAATGCATTATAACCGATTTGCCGGAAATAATTATTCCACGTATTATAACGGATACGAATGGGGAGGAAGTTTGGGTGTGCACACTTCGTGTTCGATCGGTTTCGTGGGGAATGTGGCGTATCGTTATTTCTCGTGTGAAAAGATTATATCTTCCTTGAACGAATTGCCTATGGCTCGGATTGGGCGGCATACTTTCGCCGGAGAGCTGTTGTATCGGAAAAGTTTGTCGGGTATTGAGAGCTGGGGTATAAAATTGACTGGGAATTATGAATTGAAATTGGGGACCGAAAATATTTTCGGTGATGCGGCGAACCAGATTTATCCGAAAATTGGAGAAGCCGAACAGTATAGTAGTCATGTATACAGACTCACCCTTTCGGGATTCTATGAAGCGGTTCGTAGAAAAGGGTGGAATTATTCTGTACAACCACGAGTAAATTATGGGCGAGTAAAAGCTGAGTATGTCTATCCGTTGCGGGAAATGAGTGTGAGAGAAATTACGCCAGAGGTAGCGCTGTCTGTTTCCCGCATGTCGAAAGATTGGTTTTTACGACTGGAAATAGGTGGAAATTATGCTATGACTTTTGATAGTCGGTTATTTCATACTTCTTCCTCGATCGACGATGACGCCCTTCTATCCGCATGGTGTTATAATTATAAGAATCTTTCTTCCGATTACGTCGGTTATTATGCCGTTTTTACCTGCTCTCGACAAATAGGAAAGAAGTACCTGTTGCAACTTGATTTGAAAGGGGGACAATACCGTTATAACACGGATATCGTAGCGACTGATGTTTGTGCCGGATTATCGTTTTTATTTTGAGAAGAGGGAAGCATTATATTCACTCTCGTCGAAATGTCTTCGCTGCTTCTCTATATTTTGTATGTTGCCGAGTGTCTCGGTCGTGAGTAATGTCCGAATACAAAAAAAGACTCGTTTTTACGAGTCCTTTTTTTTGTGGTGCCAACGGGAATCGAACCAGTGACACAAGGATTTTCAGTCCTTTGCTCTACCAACTGAGCTATGGCACCATCATTTTTGCGTGTGCAAAGATAGAATTATTTTTGATTATCTTCCTAATTTTTTACCGTAAAAATGAAAAAAGAAGATATTTCTATTTTAAATATAGATTTTTGAAAGATTCGTTTTACTTTTCCCAAACTTTGTGTATCTTTGTCCCCGCAAAACTAAGTGCGGGGTGTAGCACAGTTGGTTAGCGCGCCACGTTCGGGACGTGGAGGTCGGACGTTCGAGTCGTCTCACCCCGACTGATTTTAACCCAACTTATTGTAGTTCAATAAGTTGGGTTTGATCGTTTAAATGCGACCGGGAGAAATACGGGAGATTATTGACTTAGTCGATAATTAAAGGGTATATCGGTTCAATAGGTACTCAGAGTGGATTATAGACAAGAGACTCATCTCTAAAATTCAAGTCTATCCCCACTAATTTTCTACTGAATCAGCTTATTGGGTCAAGAGAGTTTTTTGCATTTGGGTTTTTAATCAATTCCGAATGGGTGTTAATTCTTTGGAGGTGAGGTGTAAAAATTGTACTTATAATTTTGAATGCTGAACGGAATATGTATCTTTATACCTTCATTTATATGGTTATAGCATGAATAAGCATATCATTACAGAAATATCTCCATTGTCGGAAAAAGATTGCTTGTTTATTGTGGAACGATACAAAACGGAGTTTACGTATCCTTTGCACAATCATAAGGAATACGAGCTGAATTTCGTCGAGAATGGAGCAGGAGTAAGGCGGATTGTCGGAGATTCGGTAGAAGAAATCGGCGATTATGATTTGGTCTTGCTCTGCGGGGACAATTTGGAGCATGTATGGGAACAAGGAAACTGTCAATCCAAGCAGATTCGGGAAATTACTATACAGTTTTCTCCGGATTTGTTTTCCAATAATTTTATTGACAAGAAGCAATTCACGTCTATCCGTAAAATGCTCGATAGGGCGCAAAAGGGATTGTCGTTCCCTCTGCATGCGGTGATGAAGGTCTATTCGACAATAGACTCTTTGTTAAAGGGAGAACCGGGATTTTATCAGTTCGTAAAATTTTTGACAATCCTGTATGAATTGTCGATTTGTGATGATGCCCGCACGTTGTCGAGCAGTTCTTTCGCGAGATCCAAGACTGCGTCGGATAGTCGTCGGGTACAAAAAGTGGAGGAGTATATCAATTTACATTATACGGAAGAAATCAGATTGTCGCAATTGGCGGAGCTTACCGATATGACACCGGTCTCTTTCAGCCGATTTTTCAAATTAAGAACAGGGAAAAGTCTGTCGGATTATATTATCGATATACGTTTGGGACATGCGACAAGACAGTTGGTCGATTCGACGAAGACGGTTGCCGAAATATGTTATGAATGCGGATTTAATAACCTGTCGAATTTCAATCGCATATTTAAGAAGAAAAAAGGGTGCTCGCCCAAAGAGTTCCGAGAAATATATTACAAGAAAAAGATTTTTGTTTAGGAATTGATTGTGGAGGTATTGATTTTCTTTTTCAGAGAAAATCGGCGGAATGTTTGTGCGGAATGATTTTTTGTAGTACTTTTGTGGGCTGATTCTGATATGGGCTCAAAAAGAGGTGTCTCGGTTGACCCCGCCCGGCAGAGAGAACGTAAAAATAAAAATACAATGTACGTTATTGTTGAGATTCAAGGACAACAATTCAAGGTAGAAAATGGAAAGAAATTGTTTGTCCACTATCTGGGAGCAGAGCATGGAGCTGTTCTCGAATTTGACAAAGTATTGCTCGTCGATAAAGACGGAGCTGTAACTGTGGGCACTCCCACCGTGGAAGGTGCGAAAGTCGTGTGTGAGGTCGTTTCGAACGACGGTTTCGGTAAAAAAGGCCTCGTGAAAGGTGAAAGAATTCTTGTTTTCAAGAAGAAAAGAAGAAAAGGTTACCGTAGATTGAACGGTCACCGTCAATATTTCACCGAAGTGTTAGTTAAAGAAATTGTTGCTTAACCCTATTAAACTTCTAAGAAAATGGCACATAAGAAAGGTGTTGGTAGTTCGAAGAACGGTCGTGAATCGGAAAGCAAACGATTGGGTATCAAAATATTCGGTGGACAATATGCTAAGGCCGGTAATATTTTGGTTCGTCAGAGAGGTACTGTTCATCATCCCGGAGAAAACGTGGGTATTGGAAAAGACCATACGTTGTTCGCATTGGTAAACGGTACGGTAGTGTTCCGTAAATGTAAAGAAAACCGTTCGTATGTATCGGTGAAACCGGCGGATAATAACTGATAAGAGTTATAACTATTTATAGAAAGCGTGACTTCTCGGATATGAGTTGTCACGTTTTTTATTTTCTGTTTTGTGAATTGGAGTTTCGTGATAATAAAAAAATAAGCTCAATAGGTGATCCGTGGAGAGTGTCTTTGTTTAACTTCCTCCCCTGTGTTTTGCAACGCAAAATATAGGGGAGGTGTCACGTGAGTGACGGAGAGGTTGAGTTTTGTCAAAAGTCGATTCAGCTGCTTTTTAACTCTTCTCCTCAGAAACTGTTGTTTCTTCGGTGTCTCCCCTATTGCACTGCAACACAATTAAAACTCCTCCCCTGTGTTTTGCGACACAAAATATAGGGGAGGTGTCACGAAGTTAAGTCCTACAATCGAAAACTCCTATGTTGTCTTTCCCAACCCCTCTCCGAAGAAGATTTGGAATAAGGCTGTCGGCAAGAGATTCATCTCTAAAATTCAAGTCTACCCCCTACGAATTTTCTACTGAATCAAAAAAGGCTATTTGGTTTTACCAAGTAGCCTTTTCTTTAATTTTTTTACCGGTGTGCTTATGCTTCGTGGATAGCGTCGTTAGGACAAACCTCAGCGCAAGTACCGCAGCTCAAACATTTGTCTGCATCGATTTTGTAGATATCACCTTCCGAAATCGCTTCTACCGGACACTCGCTAATGCAAGAACCGCAAGCCACACAGTTGTCATTAATTACGTAAGCCATTGTTTTTAGTTTTTAGTTTGAAATAATTAGATCTAATTGCGACACAAAAGTAGCATTTTTATCTCTATTGCAAAAGAAAAGGAGTAGGAATTTGTGTGTCAAATACAATTCCTGTGGAACAATATACCGCTTGTTTTTCCGTTTGATAAATAGTTATCGTACTATGAATAGAGGTAGTGATATACAAGGGAAAGTATTACATGGATTTACGGTCCGTAGATACGTGGGGCGATTGTACGTTTTCGTGGCGTGCATAGCGTTGTTGTGGCCGGTATGTGTATGTGCTCAACCTCGTAAAGTACAGAATTTACCGTATGCAGATCATAAACTCTTGCATTTGGGCTTTTCTATTGGTACGCATGTGCAAGATATGAAGTTTGTACATTCGGGTTTCGTTACCGATGGTGGAGAAAGTTGGTACATGGATATTCCCGATTTTTCACCCGGGTTCAATGTGAATTTGATGGCCGACCTTTATTTGTGCCCCCATTTGAATTTGAGATTTTCGCCGGGTATATTTTTCGGGAATAAAGTGGTGAAGTTTAGAGAGACGGCGACGCAGGAATATCGGACACAAGACATTAAATCGAATTATATCGTCGTTCCTCTCGAATTGAAGTTCAGTGCTTTGCGTTGTAATAATTTCCGTCCATACTTGATCGGGGGAGTCATGGGAACGGCCGACGTATCGAAAAAGAGAAATGATTTGCTTAAACTGAATACATTCGACGGTTATTTGACTATCGGCCTCGGTTGTGACTTTTATTTACCATATTTTAAATTGATTCCCGAATTGAAATTCTGTTTCGGACTTACAGACGTCATTAACCGGAAACGAAATGATTTGAGGGATCCGGCCGATATTAAATTTACTCAGTCCTTGAAGAAAGCGACATCGAATATGGTGATATTGTCGTTCTATTTCGAATGATTTTTTATGGACCTGTAAATGGTCGAGAATAATTCGGGACGTATATTCAATTGAGATAGCGCGCCATGCGTGCGGGAGGGATATACCCGGTTACATAAAAATATATAGATGAGTTCTTGTTCGGGATCTATCCAAAAGCAAGTGCCGGTGAAGCCTAAATGACCGATGGTCGAGGCCGATGCTTCGATGGCCGTAGGGCTTTTTTCCGGGTTTTCCATATCGGGCTTGTCGAATCCCAGCCCCCTGCGGCTGGTCGAGCTTTTTTCTGTCAGAAACAGTTCTACGGTTTTCGGGGATAAAATTCTTTCGTTTCCATATGTCCCTTTGTTTAGCCACATTTGGCATAGTTTAGCCAAATCGTTGGCGTTGGAAAAGAGTCCGGCATTGCCTTGTACGCCTCCGAAAAAACATGCTGTTTCGTCATGGACATACCCTATCAGTTGTTGCTTCCGGTAGAAGTTGTCGCATTCTGTCGGTGCGATTCTTTCGGTTGGAAATCGGTCGAGAGGGCGATATCCGGTCGTTTGCATGCCTAAGGGTCCGTAGATGTTTTGCTGCAAATATTTGTCCATCGCAATGCCGGTGGCGCTTTCGACAGTCTCTTTCAATAAGACGAAATTCAGGCAGCTATATAAGTATCGTTTGGAGGGGCGTAATTTGCACTCGATGATACGGTTGATAAGGGTGTCGGGCAAAGATTTCGAACCATATAAATTCTGGGCGATTCTCATGGGAAATCGATCCGATTTCCGAGAGGATAGTAGGTCTTTGCGTAGTTGGGCATTGCGGTTGGCAAAAGCGTTATTCCCTATTTGTATGGAGTAGATGCTACTTTTCCTACGCTTGATTAATGGTTTCGTGAAGCTGTTGGGGTCGATAATGATCGAAGTCATTTGCAATGAGGCAGGCATACCGGTTTCATGTAAAAGAGCTTCCTTGATCGTCAGACTTTTTTTATCGGTATTTCGCAGTGGAGCGAAGTATTTGCTCATCGGTTTGTTCAAGTCTATACGTCCGTTGTCATAAGCCTTCATGATAGCCGGTAAAGTCCCAGTCGCTTTCGAGACGGATGCCAAGTCATAGAGGTCGTTTGTGGCGACTGCATGGCGGGGAGGTTCGTAGTCGAAGTATCCGTAAGCCTTGTTCCAGACTACTGTTCCTTGTCGGGCAACCAATAATTGACAGCCCGGGAATGCTTCTTCTTTAATCCCTTGTGCTATAATGGAATCGACAGCAGACAATATCCGGCTGTCCATGTCGACCGATTCGGGAATCGCATATCCCAATCGGCACTTTGGAATATATATGCCTTCTTCCAGTTTGAACGAACCTTCTAAACTTACGGGTAATTTTCCCTTTATGGCATATCCTCCGAATAGGGCTTGTGCTGCATATTCTTGTGCCAACGGGGTATTTTCGTAGGCTAATAGAAGCGTTTTGCAATGAGTCAATTCGTGACTTAACCGATTCATCTGATAAGGGGAGAGAAAGCATGCGACTATTGCTTTCCCGGTTTGGCATATACGGCCGATTCTGGCTCTATGTTCGGCTTTGCCGCTATGTACAGCCAGTATGATTTTATCGTAATGTTTCAGTGTGTCCAGCAGTGAAGGCAGAGGATTGCTGTCGTCGAAGCGGCCTATGTTGTCGGCGTATAGCGTTATTGTTTTCTGGAAAACCGATTCCGTGTCGTTCCCCACGGATACAACGGCGATTCTGCCCTTGTTCAAATGTGTGATAGGAATTAGATTTTGACTGTTACGTAGCAAGGTCATGGCCTCGCTGTTGAGCTTTCGGTTAAGGGCATCGTATTCGGGAGCGTTCAAATCTTCGATAAGGTTTTTGGTTTTTATGGGTGTATAGTTCGCTAATCCGAAAACGTATTTGTAGCGTAGCACTTTTTTACATTTTTCATCGATGGCCTGTTGAGTTATTTCTCCTTGCTCGATAGCCGATAAAATGCTGTTCAGCTGTTCTTCGGGTTTCGATGGGTTCAGAGCGATGTCGTTCCCGGCGAGTATGGCTCGTAGTGCCGTATTGCCGAATTTCGATGCTCCCTTCATTTTTAAAGCATCGGTGAATATTAACCCCTCGAAATTTAAGGAGTCGCATAAAAGTTCGCGGGTGATAATCGGCGATAAGGAAGAGGGGGTATTGGTGGCATCCCATGCAGGAATATTCAGATGCCCCACCATTATGCCCGATAGCCCGCTGTCGATATATGCTTTGAATGGAGGTATTTCGGTACTCATGAGCCTTCCCTTGCTATGAGGAACAAGGGGGAGTGTCTTATGCGAGTCTTCCGAGGTATCTCCGTGTCCCGGGAAATGTTTGGCAACGGCCATGACTCCTACGGATTCCAATCCTTTGGCGTATGCGATAGCTTTGGACGAGACATTTTTTAAAGACTCTCCGAAAGAACGTTTGCCGATTACCGGATTACGCGGGTTGCTGTTGATGTCGAGAACCGGAGCAAAATTGACATGTATGCCCATGCGCTTGCATTGCTTCCCTACGGCACGGCCGTATTCGTAGAGGAGAGAATCGTTTTGAACGGCTCCCAACATCATGTTGACCGGAAAACGGGGTGTGTCGGACAAACGCATGGCGAGCCCCCATTCTCCGTCGAGAGTGACCATCAGGGGAACTTTGGATAAGGACTGACAGTAGTTTGTTAAGTTGGCTTGGTCTTTTGCTGTTCCTGAGTCGAAAAGCAGTCCCCCGATTTTTTGCTCCTGTATGAGCCTTTGTAACGTTTTACGGTTTTGCGGGGTATCGCTGTTGCGCACTGTAATAACTAACAGTTGTGCAATTCGCTCTTTGGGAGAAAGCGTTTCGAACACCGAGTCGACCCAGTGCTCCATAGCCGACCGATCGGCCGTTTGAAGCAGATACGGGTTTTTAGCTTGCGTGGATAGGGTTACCAAAGCAAAAAACGTCCCGATACAGGCGATTATCTTTTTCATGTCCGGTTACTTGTTATTCGATGAGATTATGCGTCCCCCTTTGGGAGGTGCGATGGTGTGTCCCTCCCGGTTTTCTCTCTCGATGAAATTTATAACGGCATCTCTCATGAAAGTGTTGCTGTTTTTCCGTTCTATTGCATTCAGGAACGGGGTCATGTGATCCCCGCCGTTGGCTACATAGTCTATCGTGGCGATGGAATAGATACGATCGTCGTCGATAGGTCTGCCGTTGATGGTCGGTTCGATGGCTTTTTCGTCGGCAATAGTCATGTGTACATCTTTGCTCACGGCCTCTCCGTTCCGGGAAGCTACGATATTGAGTAACTCGCGTACATCGGAACCTTTTAGTTTTATGAGACATAATGTATTATCGAAAGGGAAGATAGAATATATTTCGCCCAATGTAATATCTCCCTGCATGAGTGGATTGCGTATCCCCCCTGTATTGATAATCGCAAAATCGACCGGTTGACCGAAATCTCGTTGAGTTTCGGTTTTTATGATGTCGGCCGAGAGGTTGGTCAATGGGGTCTCGGGTCTGCCCGGAGCCATGTATTGGCTCGATTTCCCGATGACGATACTCATTATACTGTCGACACTTGTCTTGTATTTATCGACTATTTGTTCCATTAGCGGTTCGGGAGTCTTGTCCCAGCGGGCATCGACGGGAATGAGTTTGTAAGAAATGTCGAATTCCTGTCGGGACGGGGAGCAGGACGAGAGGATTGACAAAACGACCGAAAGACAGCCGATGGAACAGTATGTATTTAATTTTTTCATAACGGTTTATGTAGTTAGTTTCGAGGTTCTATGATAATGCAGCCCAAGTAAGCTCCGCTCATTCCGGTTTGAGCGATGAGTACGTTTTTCCCATCTTTGTTTTTGACTTGGTATTGTAGGGTAGAGAGAGGATTATTGTCTATACTGTCGGGGTTGATGACCGTATGCGAATGTCCCCCGATGATGATGTCTATGTCGCTGCTTGCTGTCGCTATTTGTGGGTCGGTGACGTCTTTTTTGTCTTGTGCCGTGTATCCTAAATGCGATATGGCCACGACGATATCCGCACCTTTTTGTTTAAGCAGAGCGGCGGTTTCGTTGGCTGCTTGGATAGGATCGTGGAATATCACTCCTTTACACGATTCCGAAGGAATGAGATTGGCGGGATTGACGTTCAGGGCTAAAAATCCTATTTTATATTTCCCGACTTTTTTGATGACCCACGGTTGCAAGGTCCCGTGCAAAGGTGTATGGGATACGTCGTAGTTGGAAGAGATAAAATCGGCTGTCGAGTTTTTTATCAGTTGAGCCAGTTTGGTCATACCCGCATCAAATTCATGGTTTCCGATAGTGCGAATATCGTAACGCATGGCGTTCATCGCTTCGAATTCGGCATCGCCTTTGAAAAGGTTGAAATAGGGTGTCCCTTGAATAGCGTCACCGGCATCGACTAATAATACGTTAGGTTCGGCATTGCGGATACTGTCTATAATAGCCATACGCCGCATCACTCCTCCCAAACCTCCGTATGTTTTGTGGGTGGCTGCGAAAGGTTCCATTTGGCTGTGAGTGTCGTTGGTGTGCAGAATGACGATGCGTTCGGTTTGTGCCAGTCCGCACAAAGAAACGGACAAATATATGGCCGTTATTCCTATGAGTTTTCTTATCATGATGTGAAGAATGTTAGTATGTCGTTTTTTTCTCTTGGACGAAATTACAAATTTGAAGATAATATATCAAAAATTGCTCCCAAGATTGAATTTTGTTAACCTTGCAAGAGCGGTTTGTCCGAAAAAATCGACGGCATATTTGTTTATGTGGCGAAAAAGTCGTTACTTTGCCCCGCTTTTCGTAATCTCTGGCAGGAGAAGTGGCCTGTTAAATTACGTTTCAGTATGAACATTTTAAATAGCTATTAAAAATGGATTTAGTAAAGATTGCAGAAGAAGCATTCGCATGCGGTAAAGAGCACCCCGAGTTTCGTAGTGGTGACACCGTTACCGTATCTTACCGTATCAAAGAGGGTAACAAAGAGCGTATCCAGCAATTCCGCGGAGATGTTATCCGTATCTCGGGTCATGGTAACAAAAAGCGTTTCACGGTTCGTAAAATGTCGGGTAATGTAGGTGTGGAAAGAATTTTCCCCATCGAGTCGCCTTTCATCGAAGAGATTGTAGTGAACCGTCGCGGTAAAGTACGTCGCGCTAAACTTTATTATCTGCGTGCGTTGACCGGTAAAAAAGCCCGTATTAAAGAAAGAAGAGTTTAATCTTTCTTACAAGGCATATAAAAACCGCACCGAATATTCGGTGCGGTTTTTATGTTTTAAAACAGCTTCTAAGTAGAGCTCATCTATTTTTTATCGGGCTTGCCAGCCGTTTGCAGTGTATATCCACATGGCATTGTTCGATGCCGCGCCTGTGTTGTAAACAATATCACCCACGGTCCACTCGCCAACGGTAGGACAAGCGGTTCCTTTGCAGACAACGTTGTCACCGACAAAGTGGATAGATTGGATCATGGTGTTGACTGTCAACGGAGCGATCGATGGTTCCTGCTTCCATTTGAAGCCGCATACCGACAGACCATTGTCATATAGGAAGCGGGTTCCGCAAACGGGAATTTCAATACTGTGGTAAGCTGTATTTCCGTTCGTACGGGCTCGCATGAGTCGAATGACTACTTGGTTGCCATTTCCGTCGCTGGGACCGTCATAAGAATTGGTCCCGATGTTCAACAAGAGACCTTGCGGTTTTCCCGTGTTGGTATTAGAACCAATTTCCCCTAAATTGAAATTGCCTAAGGTTAAAGTCGAACTGCCGATTAGTCGTTTCTTATCCCAAATAGTCTGCATGCGGTAATGGTATGCGCCTTTTTCGAGGAACCATACGATATTGTTGTTGGCCATAGCCGCCCCTCGGAAAAACTGCGTGTTGTTCACCACATGGTTGTGTACGATATGGAAGTTGGGCTTGATGAGTGAGTTCCCGGATAAAAGATAACTCAAATCGTTGAACTCGGTAAACGGAATCAATTCAGGCTCGGCTACTCCTTCTGTCCAAATCTCTTTAAGAATAGTTATTCCGCAAGGGTGTATATTGCCTCCTGCGTTTCTGGGTGTACGATATCGATAGGTGTTTTGTATCGACAAGGATAGATACCCGTCGGTTTGGATATCGTAAGGACTGATATTTCCTATGTAAAGTTTGGAACTTTCATCTTCATGGTCTAAGAAAACCAAAGAGTTGTTTTGCAGGGCTATTGTAGACGATTGCACATTGATCGAGCCTCGGGCATAATCATCTCGAATAAGGAATGTCGGTTTCTTCCCTTTATGGAAATAGTTGCCGGAGAAATCGATTTGAGAATTGGATATTTTTACTTGAATGCCATCTTCACAGTGGTTGGCAGAAAAAGAAATGCCTTTACAGTTATAAAATGCGATATTGTCGTTGATAATATTGCAACTGATTTGTGCTCCGTTAGAGCTTCTTAATTTTAATCCTCCAGTAATTTCGCCCATACCTAAATGGTTGTGGTGGAAATATAGATTGTCTCCTAATCCGCTTAAATCGAAGGCATAATACTCTTTTTTATCTATAACAAATCGTTTTATTATTTTCTCGATCTTTTCTGTTTCGGTCTGTATTATTAGTTTGTGGAAGATAGAGCCATAAAAAATACACCCGGTGGGAGCATTGAACTGGCAGTTGATAATGGTCTTTCCGTCGCAATACATATCGTCGGGTGTGGCTACGGCTTGTACGAATTGACTCCAACTGACATTCTCGATTTTCATGCCGCCTATCGCATAGATTCCCCGCATGCTGGGAGTCTCTGTCCAAAAGTTTATAAACTGGATATCTCGTATCGTAGTGAAAGCAGAAGGGAATTCCTGTTCCCATGCCTCATTATGATTCTCGTTCGGGTGAATATTAGGGTTGATGACAACCGCAAAATTGTTGTCGAACGAGGTGATAGGTGTCCCGTCGCTATCGACTGTGAGCGGATAGTTGGTGTTTAAGGGGCGAATAACAGTCCCTAATTTATAATAAGACGAAAGATCGTCGGGAGTAGTGTCTCCTCCTAATGGATAATCACCGATAGGCAACTGTATGTTACTGCTGTTAAGACGATAGTCGGCCAATTCTCCTCGAAGTACAATACCATAAGGAACTTTCAAAGTTTTACAAATGGCGTACTCTCCTTTGGGCAGAAATACTTCTCCGGCATGTTTCAGTTTCATGGCCTTGTTGATGGCATCGGAGGAGTCTACTTTCCATGCTTTTAAGTTTTTTAAGGCCGCATTTCGGGCTTCTTCAATATTGTCTTTTTCTGCTGCGGGGGTGAGAGGGTTCTCTTCGGTAGATTTGGCTGCTTCGCAAGCAACGCGCAGATGCCAAAATTCATTGTTGGAAATATCGTTTCTTGCCCCGAACCATTGAGGATAGGCGCGATCCATTACCCAAATGCCGTCGACGGTGATGTCTTCGCCAAAAATTTGAGTGATAGGGGCTATCAACCGAGTATTGTCGCCGGTGAGTGTGCCTGTCCCTGAGATTTTTCCTCCGGCAAAAATCAACGTCGTGTTGTGGGCTAAGGTGATATGTCCATTGATAACGACGTCTGAATTTTTGCCTGTTTCTGTAGTAGTCGGGACTACCACATAAGTTTTCCCTTCGACTGTTCCTTTGACCGGATCGAACTTTTCGTAATTTTCGATATCCGCTAAAATTTCATTTGCTGTCATAATTAAAAAATTTAGTGATTAATACACGGCAAAAGTAGAATCGGGAAGAAGTGATTTTATGGCATGATGATATAATATAAAATATTTTTGAAAAAAGTGGCTGCCGATTATTGTGAAAAACAGATTTTTCTTACTTTTACAAAACACAAAATATAAGGAGGTTTACTATGAAAAAAGTAGTGGTGTTGTTGATTTTGTCCATGTTGTACATGTCACCTACGTTTGGATATCCACCGGAATATCCTTATTATCAATCTGATAATATAATGTATTATGTTTTTGAAAGTGAAAAAACAGCAAACGTTGTGACTTATTATATGGAATTTAGAGTGGGTTGGCGACCGTTTATTTATAGAGATGCTGTAACGATTCCTGAAACTATAACTTATAATAGGCAAGTTTTTAGAGTTACAAGTTTTTCATCGAGTTATCCGGATTATTATTCCTGTGTGAGTAAGATAACGTCTCTGGAATTGCCGAATACACTCAGCTCTTTGGGTAGTTTGGCTTACAGTCGAATTAAATCAATTGATTTACCGGAAGCCTTATTAGGAATAAGTGATTATGGATTTTATGGGTGTTATTCGTTGCGAGATCTTGTTATTCCCGATAAGGTAAAGACAATAGGCAATTATGCGTTTGCTAACTGTATTGGACTGACTCATGTGCATTTGGGAAAATCGGTAGAAACGATAGGGGAGAATGTATTTTTGAACTCCGATTCTTTGACCTCGATTACTGTTGACGAAGAGAATCCCTATTTTATGGTTGAGGATGGCGTGCTGTATAGTAAGGATAAGAGAGAATTGTTGTATTGCCCTAAAAATTTTTCGGGGATTTATCGAGTAGCCGAAGAGGTGAAACGGATAGGTAAATCGGCTTTTAGAAATTGTAACCAATTAACTGAGATTGTATTGCCCGAGGGTTTGGAAGTAATAGGTGACACGGCCTTTTATGGTTGCACTCAGTTGAAGCAGATTTCTCTTCCAAAGAGCGTTTCGCAAATAGGAGCTTATGCATATAAGGGTTGTCCTTTGCAGGGTACCCTCGATTTGATGAATATTAAGGATATTGGAGAAGGTGCTTTCGAGGGTTGTACCGGTTTAACAAGTGTCGTTTTGCCAGCGCCATTTAATCCTACAACTGCTAGTTTCTCACCTTTATGTATGGTAAGGTTTATATTTTCCAGAGCAGGCGTTTCGGCTTTGGGGTATGTAAAAGATACTTTTTCAAGCCGGATTTCAAGCGGTTTGCCATTCGAGGGAATCGGTACTCCTTTTCCGTGGTTAAACCTGTCGGGAATTTCGAGATATTCCCTGTAGTCGCAGATTTCAAGGCTTGTATTGTGGATAGCCGACCAGCCGGATAAAATACCCGAAAACCAAGCGCTGAAACTGGATATGGCCGAAAAATATAACACAAAGTCTCCGGCAGAGATATCGCCTTCCACCGCGCGCCATATCAGATAGGCATATGCGGCTCCATTGCGAAGCAGCGCAACGGCAAAATCCCCAAGCGTTACCAAAAAACTTTTGTTTTCCAAATCCAGCAAAAGTTTTTTGTATTTGCATGAGGTGAGTTTAGATGCTTCTGTCAGCCATTTATCCATTGA